>OGDN01000325.1_pt1 | contig 99713 bp, 107 predicted proteins | sample 1570271 | NCBI WGS metagenome assembly OGDN01 (sample SAMEA4384481, study PRJEB24528) | human gut metagenome | reverse complement strand
GACTTAACCCAACATCTCACGACACGAGCTGACGACAACCATGCACCACCTGTCTTCTCTATAGCTATCTCTCCATCTCTGGAGCCTTTAGATCGATGTCAAGACCTGGTAAGGTTCTTCGCGTTGCTTCGAATTAAACCACATGCTCCACCGCTTGTGCGGGCCCCCGTCAATTCCTTTGAGTTTCATTCTTGCGAACGTACTACTCAGGCGGAGTACTTATTGCGTTAACTGCAGCACTGAGCTTTGACACCCAACACTTAGTACTCATCGTTTACGGCGTGGACTACTAGGGTATCTAATCCTATTTGCTCCCCACGCTTTCGGGACTGAGCGTCAGTTATGCGCCAGATCGTCGCCTTCGCCACTGGTGTTCCTCCATATATCTACGCATTTCACCGCTACACATGGAATTCCACGATCCTCTCACACACTCTAGCTCTACGGTTTCCATGGCTTACCGAAGTTAAGCTTCGATCTTTCACCACAGACCCTTAGTGCCGCCTGCTCCCTCTTTACGCCCAATAATTCCGGATAACGCTCGCCACCTACGTATTACCGCGGCTGCTGGCACGTAGTTAGCCGTGGCTTTCTTATAGAGTACCGTCACTTGGATATCATTCCCTATATCCACCGTTCTTCCTCTATGACAGAAGTTTACATAACGAATTACTTCTTCCTTCACGCGGCGTTGCTCGGTCAGGGTTTCCCCCATTGCCGAAAATTCCCTACTGCTGCCTCCCGTAGGAGTCTGGGCCGTGTCTCAGTCCCAGTGTGGCCGGTCACCCTCTCAGGTCGGCTACGCATCGTCGCCTTGGTAGGCCGTTACCCTACCAACCAGCTAATGCGCCATAAGTCCATCATCTACCAGTCCCGTAGCACTTTTCATATAGAGTTCATGCGATCTCTACACCTATGCGGTCTTAGCTGACGTTTCCATCAGTTATCCCCCTGTAGATGCCAGGTTACTTATGTATTACTCACCCGTTCGCCACTCTTCACCGAAGTGAAGCGTTCGACTTGCATGTATTAGGCACGCCGCCAGCGTTCATCCTGAGCCAGGATCAAACTCTCCATTGTCCTTCTATCTCTTCAGACAACTTTGGTCTGTTTAGCTCTTTTTTTGTTTTCTGTTTATTTCTAAACTCTCATTGACGTTGTGTTTTATTCTTTCCTGTTCAGTTTTCAATGTCCTCTCACTTGACTCTCTCGTCGAGTGCCCATTTATATTACCATCCTCTCTCCCTTTTGTAAAGCTTTTTCTTGTCCTTTTTTTATTTTTTTCTCTATTCCCCTCTTTTTCTGCCTTTATATCGTTTTTTTTATCCCACTCTTTTTTTTACCTTTTTCTCTTCTTTGTCTAATATACCGTGTTTTTACAACAAAAAAAGACCTTTTTAGTGGTCTTCTTTCAAACTTTTAACAAATAAAATGTTAATAGTCTGAAGGACCTATTTCCTCAATAGGCCCTTATTTTTGAATAAACTTTTGATCTTCTTTTGGTATTCCTGTTTCATCTAAAAAATAGCGTTCAACTTTCATATGTAGATGATATTTGATTCTTAGTTCCATTATTTGATCCATGATGCTAGAAGAATGATGTAAATCAATTGCTTCTTGATTATCCCAACTATCCACTAATAAAACCGTTTCTTCATCTTCTACTGAAAAGAAATATTCATAACGTCTATTTCCTTTTTCTTTTTTAATTTCATCAACAAGACCACTTGTTAACATCTCTTTGACAAAAGCTTTTGCACTTCCATTTTCTCCAGTATAGTAAATATGAACAGTAATTGCGTTATTCTTTTTCAAGACTTGATTTCAAATTTTCAATACGTTGATTGATTTCATCAATCTTTTGAACAACTGGAGCAGCTTTTTCATCAAAGACATTGTCCTTATTTAAAACTTCATAATACAACTTTCCTAATTCAATGAATTGATCATCCAAATCAGCTTCTGCACTTTTAATACTTACTTTTGTTTTTGCAGTATCTACAAGTTCAGAAGATTTTTCAATTGTTTTTTCCGTAAACTTTGCTGCTTTCTTTGTTAAATCATCAAATAATGCCATACTTTTCCCTTCTTTCTTTCAATAATTTTATCATATTGACCTTTATAATTAAACATTTATAATTAAGACTGTTTGGAGGTATTTATGAATCATCGATTAGAAAATGAAAAAGTGTCATCACTTTTATTCTCGCTTGCTTTACCATCCATTTTGGCACAGCTTGCAACGCTTATTTATAATATGGTTGATCGTATTTATATTGGTAGACTTCCCGATGGTGGTTTATCCATTGCGGGAATTGGTTTATGTACATCAATTATTACAATCATTACTGCTTTTAGTAATCTTTTTGGTCGAGGTGGTGCTCCACTCGCCTCTATTAAATTAGGAGAAAAGAATCCCAAAGAAGCTGAAAGAATTTTAGGAAATGCTTTTAGTAGTTTAATTTTAACCTCGCTTATCATTATGTTTTGTCTTTTTGTTTGGGGTGATAAAATTCTTATTCTTTTTGGAGCAAGTCAAAAAACACTTCCTTATGCTTTATCTTATTTAAGAATTTATGCAGTTGGAACTGTGTTTATCCAATTAACAGTCGGTCTTAATTATTTTATCAACACTCAAGGTTATGCGAAGTTTGGCATGATGACTTTACTTATTGGTGGTATTTTAAATATTATTTTAGATCCTATCTTTATCTATGTTTTACATATGAATGTTGCTGGTGCTGCCCTTGCAACCATTATTTCACAATTTGTCTCATGTATTTGGGTGTTATCTTTTTTATTTGGTAAAAAGACAATTATAAAAATAAGAAAAGAATATCTTTTATTTGATAAAAATATTATGAAAAAGATATTAGGTTTAGGTTTTACTCCTTTCTTTATGTCATCAACAGAAGGAATTTTACAAGTCGCCTTTAATAGACAGCTTCTTCTTTATGGTGGAGATTTATCGGTAAGTGCTATGACAATACTTCTTTCAATGTCACAAATCCTATCTCTTCCTATGGAAGGAATTGCCCAAGGAGCACAACCTATTATTAGTTACAATTTTGGCGCAAAAAAATACGATCGTGTAAAAGAGACTATTAAAATTACGATCAAAGTAGCTTTAACCTATTCAATTATTGGTGTTTTGCTAATGGAATCATTTCCTCAAGTATTTGTTTCCTTATTTGCTAATAATACTCAGTTAATTCAACTTTCTTATCAATTATTAAGAATCTATATCTTTGGCTTTATTATCATGGGTGCTTTCTCTACTTTTCAACAAACCTATAATGCATTAGGTTGTGGAAAAAATGCATTTTTCTTTGCATTCTTTAGAAAAATCATTTTATTAATACCTTTGATTTATCTGTTACCATTTATTTTACCAAGTTATGGAGTTTATGCTGTTGTTCTAGCAGAACCGATTTCAGATTTAATGACAACAATTCTTAATGGTATTTATTTCAAGCATTTTGTGAAAAAAACACTCGCTTAAAAAAGAGGCTACAAAAGCCTCTTTTACTCTAATTAAAAATATCTTTTTCTACCTTTAAGCTCATTATTTATGATTGAAAGTTTTTTCTATTTCTTTAATTTCTTTTTCTGGTATTTCTAATAAACAAACCGCTTCTTTAAATGACATTTGTAATCTTTCCATTAGTTTTCTTACATACTCTATATTCTTTTCTTTACGTTCTATTTTTTGCCTTGGTTGATTACTTGACTAATTCCTTGATTGATTCCTTCATTTCTTGCTTTTCTTTCAAGATAGTTTGCATATACAATCATGATGTACTTCATGGTAATGATACATTTCATTGCGAATAACTTGTTCTAATAATTTACGATCTTGTAAATCTGTTAGATTTTTTAGTTTTGCAATAAGTTCTAATAATTCTTCTTTACTTAAAGCACGACAGCCCACAAGAATTTTCACAATAGCAACAAGTTCTTTAGAAACTAAAAAATGATCGAACTTTAAAGAATACGTTTTACTTTGATAAGAATAAAGAAGTTCACTATTTCCTACCACATCTCGATTATCCGCTAAGAAATTTTTAATTTCATTAATATCTCTTGTAATACTTTTTGTAGATACTTCATATTCACTAGCAAGATTAGAAACAGAAAGTTCTTCTCCTTTAAAAGCTCTATAAAAAATATCTAACACTCTATTTTTCTTTTGATTATTTACCATTTGTCTCACTTCCTTATTACAGCTTCTATTATAGAGTTCAACTAAGACAGCCCCATGTCCTAGTAAAAATATTCTAAAAAAATTATACCACGCAAAAAAAGGAAATGGTTTCCCATTTCCTCACTTACAAATTCTAAACTTTTAAAGCTATTGTATAAGCTCCCCAAATAGCAGTCATAAGATTACTTGGATGAATGGCATCTCCTAATAAGTAAACATTATCACCTTTTATTGAATCATATAATGTTTGATTTGATTTATATCCAACAGAAACAACAACTGTATCTGCATCAATTGTTTTTGGAATATGATGTACTCCAAACAATGACATCATACGTGCTCTATTGTTGATATTTGGTTGATTGGTTGTCATTACATTAATTAATAATTTTCCATCTTTATATTCTTTAACTGTTGCATTTTTATAAATATCCACATGATAATGTTCCATTAATTCAACAAGCATATTATAGTTTGGTGCAGCAAGACCTTCAACGTTCATAATTGTTGGAAGTGCTTCTACTACAGATACTTTCTTATTCTTTCTTGCTAAATCATAAGCCAATTCACAACCTGTAAGACCTCCACCAATAATGACAACATTTTGGTCCTTAATATCTTGTTTATCTAAAACATCTACAGCGTATCTTACATTTGGTTGATCAAATCCAGGAATCATGTCTAAACGTTTTTCACTTGCTCCCGTAGCTACAAAAACAACATCATATTTTTCTTTATCTTCTACCTTAAATTCTGTATTGAATTTAACATTCACACCTGTATCTTTAATTTGTTTTTTATACCAAGCAAGTAAACGACGATCATCATCTTTAAAATCAAAAGCACTTGCTTCATTAAAGACACCACCTAGACGATTTGTTTTTTCATAAAGGTCAACCTCATGACCACGAAGAGCAGCAACACGTGCAGCTTCCATACCAGCAATACCGCCACCAACAACTGCAACCTTCTTTAAAACATCTGCTTTCGTAATATTATAATGATTTTCCATACCACATCGTGGATTTAAAGCACACGAAATATCTTTAGAACTCATTGTTTTCATATCAACTTGGAAAATACGTGCTAAGCATCCAAAATGACAAGAAATACATGGTCGAATATCATCTTCTTTTCCTTCTTTGAATTTATTTGCAAGATCTGGATCAGCTAATAATGGACGCCCCATACCCATCATATCAATCTTTCCTGCCGCAATTTCTTTTTCAGCAAGTTCAGGATCATCAAAACGTCCACCACAAATAACTGGAATGTTGACCCATTGTTTTACCTTTTCAACATCTTCCAAGTTACATGCTTTTGGCATATATACTGGTGGATGTGGCCAATACCACGCATCATCTGATCCATTATCACAATCAAGCATGTCATATCCTGCTTCTTCTAACATTTTAGCAACTTTTTCACTTTCTTGATAATCTCTACCAAATTCTTGATATTCTTCTCCAGGTAAAGCACCTCTATTAAAATCTTTTGTTTTACTTACAACTGAATATCGAACGGAAACTGGGAAATCTTGTCCACAAGCTTTTTTAATTGCTTTAACAATTTCACATGGGAATCTTAAACGATTTTCTAAACTTCCGCCATATTCATCATTACGTTTATTCCATGCAGCAATCGTAAATTGATCCAACAAGTAACCTTCATGAACTGCATGAATTTCTACCCCGTCAATACCGGCATCTTTAGCGGCTTTAGCCCCCATGGCAAACCATTCAATATATTGATGAATGTCTTCAATACTCATTTCAGGATTATTTTTAGATGGATCCCATACATTAGGCATTGAACTAGGTGCTGGATCTGTAGCATGAATAGATGCTCTACCAGACATTGCTGTTAACATAACAAATACTTTTGATCCATATTTATGAACACCATCTGCTAAGTATTTCATGTTTTCAGTATAGCTTTTTACATCATTGACAATACTTGGAAGCCCTGCTCCTTTAGGTACTGGAACTAAACCAGTAATAATTAACCCTGTTCCTCCTTTAGCTCTTTCAATATAATAATCTGCTCCATCTTTTGTATAACTTCCGTCATTATTCATCATACGTGGTGAAAAGACCCCCATTGGAAGTAATGCAATACGGTTTGGAACTTCTACTGTACCGATTTTAATCGGTGAAAATAAATGTTGATATTTATTCATACCAAATTCCTCCTTGAATTAGTTCACTGAACTTATTCAGTTAGATTATATATATCGTAAGCCTTTACAATTCAATTGTCAATAACTTAATAATTTTTTCACATAGAAATAAAAAAATAGAAAGACTTTCGTCTTTCTACAAACCAATATAATCTAATACAATAGAAATTTCTTCATGCACTGCTTCTATTAAATCATAACTTCCATTATGACAACACCAATCATAAATACTTCCTCGACTAATTCTTAACATCATTTTAGCAGCATGTTCTTTATTCATATGTTGTATATTATTTAAGTTTTCTAAAAGTTTTTGATAAAGATATCTTTCATCACTATGAAGATATGTATTTTCAGCATTTATTTGATTTTTAAAACAAATAGTTGTCATCTTTAAACCAATATCTAAAAAAACATCTTTTATTTGAAAATCAATTAGAAAGAGAATAGCCTCTCTTTCACTATCAAAAGTTTGCTTTTCATAAGCTTCTTTTAACATCTGATCAAATTCATAATATCCATAATCAATGATGGCTTCTTTATTTTTATAATGATAATAGACAGATCCTACAGAAACATTTGCTGCCTTAGCAATATCACTTACTTTTACCTTATCATATCCAAATTCATCAAATAACTTAAAAGCAACATCATATATTCTCTTTTTCGTTTCTTCTCTTTGTATATCTCTAGTAGTCATCCTATTCCTCATTTCTAAACAGAATAGATTTTATCAAAAGTTATAGAAAATTACAAATAAGTTACATATTTCCAGATTCTAATGCTTTAAAAAAATCATGTGCTTCATCATGGATATTTACTTTCTTTGTTGCCTCAAGAACATACCACGTAAATTCTAAATCTTGAATAATAATAGGAATTCTCTTACCACATCTTTGTAGAAAATAATCTTCTTCAATTAATCTTCTAGCAACATCACTAATCACTTCTAATAATTCATAATACCCTACTGGACCTTTTCCTATATATCTACAATTTTCATCATAACAATCAGGATCTTCATAACCAATATTCTCTATACCTTCTTGTTTATACCACGCAAATAAAGTTTCCATTCCTTTTTCATCAAGCATATCTTTATCATCTTGCTCTAAATATGCATAATTCCATCTTTCTTCACTATAAAGACCTTCATCATCTCCAGAATATTCACTTTTAAAGAAAGTTTCATTATTTAAAGAAATACTAAATTCACAAACATTAGAATATTCTTTATATGTATATGCTTCATTACTATATAGAAAAAAGGTAATAGAATAAGCATCTGACATATCCCAATGATCCATTTCATTTTTTATCTTATTATAAAAATATTCTCTTAAATCAATCATCACTCTAATCCTTTCTTTGTTTATTTATTTAATTATACTTGATAATCAAAGTGATTAAAATAAAAAAATCCTCCTCGTTGATTTCAACGAAGAGGACATTTTAATTAATCATTTCTTTTTCTTCTTGCTAATACAAATACACATCCTGAAATAAACATCATTACTGCAAATGCTGTAATTGCTGTATTATCTCCTGTTTTTACTTTTGATTTTTGTGTATTTTTCTTTGTTTCTGTTTTAACTGTTTCGTCTTTTTTATTTGTTGATTCATCTTTTTTATCAGATGGATTTGTTGGTTCTTCTTTTTTGTTTTCTGTTAATGCTTCATATGCTTTATTTAATGTTGCTAATGCTTCATCAATATCTTCTTGTGAACTTACTTTACTTAATACTTCTTTAGCATCATTTAATGCAATTTCAAATACTGACCATGATGCATCAGTATAGTTTCCTTTTTCAAGTTTTTCTAATTCTGCTACTTTATTTTCTAATTCATCTCTATTAATTGTTTTAGCATCGTATGTTATTCCATGACCATTATCATATAAGATTTCATCAGAGAATGACCCTACTTCTCCTGCAGCAGTTGTTGTAAGAACGTATTTAGGAATACTAACTGGTAATTTTCCAGATGCTCCAAAGACACCGAATGCAACTTCAACACCAGCAGTAATATTTGGTCCAGATGCAGAAGTAGAACCTGTTGCTCCACCAATTAATTGTTCTGTTGGATCTCCTTTTGAACCATATACTGCCATAATAGCATCAGCATTGGGATACATTTGTACGTCATAAGGTTTGTTTGCAGAGATAACAACTGTTGTTTTACTAGCATCTGCTTTTTCAACATAATCAACTAAATTATATGGTGTACCAGTGTAGTTATTGTTGTAATGTGCTTTAGCTACATTTAATCCACTATTGTCTGAAACAACTACAAGAGTATCACACCAATCTAGTAAATCTGTCATAGATGAAGTATATGTTGAACCATCAGCATTAATAACTGTTGCATCAGAAGCAAGTGTACGATCCATATATCTTGTTACTTTTACTTCTGCACCATCTGGAATTAATCCAGCATTTTTAGCACGTTCAGCACCATATTTCATTAATGATCTTTGGTTATTTTCAGCTGCTACTAATAATACTTTACTTTTTTTAGTAACATTTAATGGTAATGTGTTGTTTTCATTTTTAACAACTGTTACAGCTTTAGCAGCGATTTCTCTTTCTTTAGCTTTGTTTTCATCACTACCTACTGTTGCTAATGCTTTTTCTAATGAATAGTTAGATTCTTTCCAATCTAAAATTCCTTTATTTTCTTTTAATGTTAAGATTCTTGTTACAGCATCGTCTAATCTAGATTCTTGAATTTCACCATCATTTACTGCTTTTTCTACACCATCAATAATGGCATCTAATTTAGACATATCTTCTAAACAAGTAATATTTGTTGGCATACAAATTAAGTCTACTCCTGCATTAATAGCAAGTTTGACTGCTTGTACTTCATCATAAGTTGCTGCGATACCTGCCATATTCATTGCATCAGTAACAACAACACCTTTAAATCCCATTTCTTCTTTTAATAAGTTTGTTAGAATTTTATGAGATAGTGTTGAAGGTAATTTTTCTTGTTTTTTTGTTTGTTCTGAATAAACAGTTGTATCATCTAATTGAGGGTAAAGAATATGAGCTGACATGATCATTTCAATACCTTGATTAATTGCAACTTGATATGGTTTTAATTCATTATTTAACAATTCTTCTTTTGATTTATCAACCATTGGTAATCCATAATGTGAATCAGTGGCTGTATCTCCATGACCAGGGAAATGTTTTGCGCACCCAATAACATTATATTCAGCTAATCCTTCAATTTCAGCTGAGGCCATTTTTCCAACCATTTCAGCATCTTCACCATATGAACGTAATCCAATAACTGGATTATTAGCATTATTATTAACATCTACAACTGGTGCTAATGTTGTATTAATTCCTAAAGAACTTAATTCACTACCAATAATTTCTCCAGCAATTTTAGCATTATTCACATCACCTGTTGCTCCTAATGCCATATTTCCTGGTAAAGCAGTTCCTGATCCTAAACGGTAAACAATTCCACCTTCTTGATCAGTTGTAATCAATAATGGGATACCATTATCTTTTGTCGCTGCTTTTTGTAGATCCATTGTTAAATCAAAGCTTTGTTCAGTTTCTTTAATATTATTTGCAAAGAAAATAACAGATCCAAAATCATAATCTTCTACTATTTTTTGTACTTCTGAATTCATTTTAGTAAAATCAGATTTTGCTTCATCATCTGCTGTTTTCCATTGTCTAAAATCAACCATCATCATTTGTGTTATCTTTTGTCTTAATGACATATTTGATAACAAACTATCAACTCTTGAAGTTGTAGCACCAACCCCTGACATAGCCATTGAAGCGACCATTGATAGGGACATTGCTGATGCAAGAACTTTCTTCATTCTTTTTCCCATTTATTCATATTCCTCTCTATAATTTGCACTTAATATTGTCTAGACATGTTGTACAATATGTATTGTAACAAAAACAAAATCATTTTGAAAGCCTTTTCATACATAAAATTTCATTTTTTTATAAATATATTTAAAATATTATTTCGAAATAAAAAAAGAAATGAAATTAATCATTTCTTAAATTGTTGATGTTGAGCTTGAATATAATCATGATACCACTTAAAACTATCCTTCTTATAACGTTTATAAGTACCATTTCCTAAATTATCACCATCTACATAAATAACTCCATATCTTTTTGCCATTTCACAGCTTCCAGCTGAAACAATATCAATAACACCCCACATAATGTAACCAATAACATCAACACCATCATCAATGGCTTCTTCTATTTGTTTAAAATGTTGTTTTAAATAATCTATTCTATAAGGATCATGAATTGAAAAATCACTATTTAATTGATCTCTTGCTCCTAAGCCGTTTTCTGAAATAAAAATTGGTTTTTGAGTACGATCATACATTTTATTGAGCATAATTCTAAGACCAATTGGGTCAATTTGCCATCCCCATTCACTTGCTTTTAAATAAGGATTTTTAGTTGAAACTACTAAATTACCTGCTGTTTGTTGTCCATCTTCTTGAACAGTAGCAATTGAACTTGAATAGTAAGAAAAGCTAACAAAATCACAAGCATATTCTTTTAACAATGCTTCATCGCCCTCTTCCATTTTTAAATGAATATCATTTTCTCTAAAAAAGCGATCCATATAACTTGGATAATGACCATTAGCTAAAATATCAACTGCAAACCATTGATGTATTTCTTCATCTCTAACGGCTTTTAAATTATCTTCTGGTGAAGATGTTAAAGGATAATAACAAAAACATGCGACCATACATCCTGATTGACTTTTAGGAGATAATTCTCTTGCTATTTTAATTGTTTGTGCACTTGCAATAAATTGATGATGAAGTGATTGAAAAACAAGACTTTGATTATAGGATTTGTCTTTTTCTTTAACTAAACCTACGCCATTATAAGGACTAAAATAACCTGCATTTATTTCATTAAATGGTAAGAAATAATCAATATATTGTCCCCAATGCTCAAAAACAGTTCTCGCAAATCTTTCATAAAAAGTAACTAATTTTCTATTTGTCCAACCACCATAATTTTCTACTAAATATAGTGGTACAGCATAATGATTCATTGTTAAAAATATTTTCATACCCGCGTTATGAACTTCTTTAAAAATATGATCATAAAACGCGATTCCTTTTTTATTTGGTTCTAACTCATCACCTTGAGGATATAATCTTGCCCAACTTATTGAAAATCTATAAATATCAATCCCTAATTCCTTTAATAAAGCAATATCTTCATCTATATGATGATATCCATCACTGCCTTTTCTAAAAGGATAATTTCCAATACCCTGACATTTTTTTGCTTCATCTATAACATCTTGTGTGAGTAAGCGTGTTGCTGTTGTAGCATCAGAAGTTCTCTTTAAATAAGGTCTACAATCTTGTGTATCTAAACCTTTTCCATCTAAATCATAACCTCCTTCATATTGACTACTAGCAGTTGCTCCACCCCAAAGAATATCTTTTTTCTTTTGTATATATACCATTTTATGTCCTCCTTTTAAAAACTAAGGTGATTTCTCACCTTAGTTTCTTTGCAAGTATATAGGCACCATATTCTGGTGTATGAATAGGTGGAATAAGATTAAAACGATTTCCTAATTGATCTTGAAGATGAGGAATAATAAAGGAACCTGCATGTTGAAATACACCGCCTATATAAGAGACGTTAATGGGAGATTTAAAATTTTTAGATAACAAGTTAATAAGTTTATATATTTCTTCTGCAGCTTGTTTATATATTTTTAAAGCATTAGGATCTTTTTCTTTTGCTGCTAAGCCATTGATATAAGCTAAAGCAGCTATTTTTGTACGATCATGATTTAAATTATTCATAAAAGTAATAATGTCATAATCATTTACTAAATGACATTCTCTTTTAATTAAATCATATAAAATCGTCTTTTCTAAACGACCATCAACTTCTTGACAAAAAACATTCAACATCTTTTTAGCAATCCAATAAGCACTTCCTTCATCACCTAATTGATAGCCCCAACCACCACAACGTTGTAACATACCTTCCTTTAAAGAAAGCGCAATACTACCCGTTCCAGCAATCACAACAATACCATCTTGACCATCAAGAGCACCTTCTATTGCTATTTGTACATCACTTTTTAAAACAAATGGTCTATTTTTAAATGCTTTTAAACAAATATCCTCTATTTCTTTTCTTATTTTTTTATCTTGTCCATATCCTGCTAAACCAATACCAATTTTTGAAACACTTTGTGGATCTAATTGTTCAACTCCAGCTTTTAATATTTCAATACATTTTTTTGGCGTTTGACTTAGAATATGAACAGTTGGTAAAACTATTTCTTGACATATATTTCCATCATCATCATAAGAAACCATTTTTGTCTTTGTTCCACCACCATCAATACCTATATACATAAATTTCACCTTTTATCCTTCAATAGCTTCTTTAGCTTTTTCTTCTTCTAATAATTCCTTATCATACATTTTAAAGAATGGATAATATAATACAACAGAGATTACAATTAAAATAATATTCAAAACTGCTGCTCTCCAATCTCCTCCACATGCAAGATAAGCACCAATTGGTCCAGGTAATGTCCATGGAGCAATTGTAACAGCACAATTAACTAAATGCATTGCTGTAGCAACCCAAGCAATTGTTGCTAGAACTAAAGGAATAACAATAAAAGGAATTAATAACATCGGATTTAAAACAATTGGTGCCCCAAAAATCATTGGTTCATTAATGTTAAAAATAGATGGTAAGATTGTTGTTCTTCCTAAAGTTTTTCCATATTTAGATTTTGCTTTAAAACAGAATAAGATAGCTAATCCAAGTGTTGCTCCTGATCCACCAATATGTACAAACCATTGTAAAAATGGTTCAACACCAATATGTGTTGCTACTTTTCCAGCAGCTACCGCAGCTGTATTTTGGTCTAATAAAATTAACCAAATTGGTCTTGCAAGAGAACTAACAATAGAATCTCCATGAATACCGAATGACCAGAAAAACATAATTAAGAAAATAATAATTAATGTTGATGGTAAAGTATCTGTTGCATTTACTAATGGTTTAATAAGTGTTCCGACAATACTATGAACATCAATACCTAACCACATTGTAATGGCAGACATTCCTAAAATAATAATAATTGTTGGTGTTAAAGATTCAAAAGATCTTGCTACTGCTGGTGGAACAGCAGCAGGCATCGTAATTTTTATACCTTTTACTTGTGTAAATCTATAAATTTCAACTCCAATAAATGCAGATAAAATTCCAATAAACATACCTGCTGATCCTAAGTTTTCTGCAGGAATAACATATCCTGAAGGAAGTTGTTGTAAAAATGCATTTAATTCTGCATTTTTACTTGCTAATGCAGTAATTGAATCAGTCACATCTGGAATAGAGACAGGAACAATCGTTAATAAGAATGTTAACTCTGCCATAATTGCTCCACTTAATCCATCTAAATCATAAGATTTTGCAAGTGAATAACCAATTCCAAAAACTGCATATAATGTCATAATATACATTGACATTCTATATGGTAATAAAATAGCTACTGCATTAGCTTTGATAAACTTCGCCAAAGCCCATGATTCAGGCATTTGATTATATGAAAATGCAACAACCATTAATAACGAACTTACAATAATAATTGGTAAAGTAGCAATGATCCCATCACGAATAGCACGTAAATGTCTTTGATTGGAAAGTTTTTCCAAAGGACCAGCAAATTTACCTTCAATAATGTTCGAGAACTTTTCAAACATATTTTTTCCTCCTATCTAATCATTAATATCATCACAAAAGCCATGATTGTAAATATACCTGCAACAATCCAAAAGCTTTTACACATTCCTTTTTTTCTTTCAATATAAAATTGTGAATAAGCAACAGATAAACCACATACAATTGAACTAATAATTGCATTAGGAAGGCGAAAATCAATATGTAAATAATGAAAACCATTTACACAAACAATTAAAGATAACATTGTAGCACCTAAAATCAACAATGCGCTTTTAAATCCGAACATTGGAATATCATAGTCTGTTACCCCAAACATATTTTTATATGTTTTATTTTTTTCATTTTTTACAACATATCTTTTCATTGCTTATTCCTCCTATAAAAAACTTCTAACTGTTAGGCTAATATTACCTTTATTCTTTTCAAGAGCTTCTTGACATTCTATTTCATCTTTACCCGTAAGACCCATTAAAATAGCAATCTTAACATTAAACTTGCTTTTATTTAATAGTCTTGTTGCTTCTGCTTCATCACAATCAACAGATTGGCAAACAATAGAAACAGCTCTCATTTTTAATTTTTCATTTGTTGGTTGAACATCAACCATTAAGTTTCCAAATACTTTTCCTCTTTTAATCATCACTGAAGTTGAAATCATATTTAAAACCATCTTTTGTGCTGTCCCAGCTTTCATTCTTGTTGAGCCAGTGACAACTTCTGGTCCTACAACAACTTCAATAGGATAATTAGCGTACTTTGAAATCTCTCCATTTTGAACACAACACAATGAAATTGTAGAACAGCCAATTTTGCGCGCATATTGCAATCCTGCAATTACATAAGGTGTTCTTCCTGAAGCAGCAATTCCACAAACAATATCTTTGTCATTTAAATCTATTTTTTCTAAATCTATTTGTGCTAATTGCTTCGAATCCTCTGCACCTTCAACTGCTTGAGTAACAGCTTTAATCCCTCCAGCAATAATTCCTTGGATAAGAGTAGGTTCAACTCCATAAGTTGGTGGACATTCAGAGGCATCTAGTATTCCTAGCCTTCCAGAAGTTCCAGCACCTACATAAATTAATCTTCCACCTAAACACATTTTTTTATAGATACAATCAACCGCTTGAGCGATTTGTAATATGACGTCTTGTACTACAAATGCTACTTTTTGATCTTCATTATTAATTGTTTTTAAAATATCAATAGTTGACATTTCATCAATATGTAATGAATTTTGGTTTACTTTTTCTGTATCTAACTGATTTAATTTCATTAATATGGCCCCTCCTTCCAATATCATTATATTATTATTGAAATATTATTTCAATAATAATTGATATATTTTAAAATATTATTCCCAAAATAAAAGATTCATTTTGAAATGAATCTACTTTTTAAGAATTGAAACATTATTTCTTGAATCAATCAAATTATCTTTATTTTTATCAAAGTTCTTTTTAAACACACCATAATACAATAAATCAGTAATTACAAAAGAAGAAATTCTTGATGAAACTGCTCCTATACGTAACTCCTTTTCCTCGCTTGGTACTCTAAGTGCAACCGTACTATTTTTTGATATAAGATTTTGATTAATTTGTGTAATTGAAATATACGGAATATTTTTTTCAACTAAGATTTTAGAAATATCTACCAATCCTGCCGTTGTTCCTGAATAACTGATGATCAATGCCATATCATCCTTTGTCATACTTTGCGTAAATGTCATTTGAATATGTAAATCATTATTATAAATAACCTTTTTCCCAATTCTGATTAATTTTTGTTCAATATCATTAGCAATAACTGAAGAACCACCTACTCCAAACAGATAAATAGTTGATGCATTGCATAAAAGATTTATAGCATTTTCTAAATCACTAACATTAATCAATTGATATGTTTTCAATACCGTATTCATATTTAAACGACATCCTTTATCTACTAAAGATGTCATATCATCATTTTCATTAAAAATAATATCTACATCTAAATCATGTTGCTCATTTGAATGAGATTGTGCTAAATTCATTTTTAAATCACTAAAACCTTTAAAACCTATTTTTTTAGAAAACCTAATAATAGCTGCGGCAGAAGTATTTGTCTTCTCTCCCAATGTTTGTGCAGAATAATTTAAAATCTCATTACCATGTTCAAGAATATATTTCGCTATTAATTTTTCTGTCGATGTATAACTTTCTTCAAATTCTCTAATTCTTACAAAACCATTCACACTATCATCTCCTTATTTTCATTATATCAATCACCATCAATAAATTCTATCCTAAAAAGAAGCTAGTTTCCTAGCTTCACAAACTATCACGAAAGGTAAACATATGGACAATCATCACCAGTGATAGTACACATTTTATGTGCATAATTATTCTATCATTTATAATTAAATAATTTTTATTTAAGAACATTTTGGTCTTTATTCTTTTTTTAGAATACTCTCTCTTGGATTATCTAAATGATATTCTTTTGCCCATTTTCTAAAATGTCTATTAATATATGAATTAAGTTGCACCATATCTCGTTTATTAAGATAAATATCAATTAATCCAAGAGGATCTTCTACTGAATAGTCTTTAATTCTTTCCATCATTTGATAAACAACTTCATTATTCATAATTTGAAAAGAATATGTATCATGTTGTGTGACAACATCTAAATCTACATAATAATTCATATGAACAACTAAGGCTCTCATTAAGCCTATTGAACTTGACATAGATAATTTAAAATATTTTACATCACTATAGTTTATTTTTGTTTGTCCATATTGAAGATAATCTTTATAAAAATATAAGCGATCATAAATCGTTCCATAATCTAAAACGTGATCAACTGCTATTTTAACTTTTCTTCTTTTAATATAATTATTAATTCTTTCATCTATATTTTCTAAATCAAGATGTTGTTTTTTAATCATATCTTTTTTATTTTCTAAAACATCTCTAATCGACTTCTTATCATTTATAATTTGTTTGATTTCTTCAATCGTGACATCCATTTCTCTTAATAATAAAATAAATTTAATTCTTGAAACATCCTCTTGATTATAATTTCGATAATTATTGCTATCTCTTGCTGGTTTTACCAAACCTTCATTTTCATAATAAATCAATGTTTTCTTTGTTATTGATAACATTTCTTCTACTTCATGTGTTGTCATATTCATCACCTCTACCCTTATTAAACAGTATAACCTTAGGATATGGTCAAGTACTTTTTATAATAAAGACAAATATAAGATATACATATTTGAATAACTACCGTCTTTTAACATAAAACCTCCCGGAATCATGTCAACTTCTTTAAAACCTAAAGATTTATATAATACTGATTTACATGCTTATATAATAGCTAATGAATTGATTATTGATCAATTCAAATAAATCATTTCATTATTTAAACAACAAAAGCGTCTACAAAATATGTTAAGCTTTATTCATCAAAATTATTATAAAAGTATTTCTTTACAAGATATTGCTGAAAGTGGAAACATGAACATAGCTCAATGTTATCGTTATTTTAAAATGATTGTTAAAATGTCTCCTTATGATTATTTAATTCACTATCATTTATTAAAAAGTATTGATTATCTTTCAGATTCTACTTTCAATATTACTGAAATTTCTGAAAAAGTTGGTTTTCAAAATGTAAATCATTATATCCAAATATTTAAAAAGGCATACACTTTATCACCTAAAAAGTATCAAAAAAACATAAAAAAAGGAATTTACAATAATGCAAATTCCTTTTCATTCTTTCATTTGACAATTTCCATCCAACATAAATAATCAGCGATCTTTACCTTCATCCCTTCTAGAATATGAACTCTTTGAAGAGGCGTCACTAAAGATTCTAATGTTCTCCAAAACACTTTTTCGCTCATTTCTTTATTATTTATATAGAATTTCATTTTGATTCCCTACCCTTTTTATATTTTTTATAAGACAACCAAAATTAATTTTAGCACAACACTCTTTTCAGTTCTATATTTCAAACAACATCTCTAAGTCGTATATGTCCATTACTTCTTTTTTCATTAATACATCCTAATATTTAATTTTTAAACATGATTAGTATATCATATTTAAAAAGTACAAACAAGAATACGAAAATTACATAATTCTTCAATATTCTTGTTCTATATATTTATTACTACAATTAGCAATCTTTTTTATATTTAGTTACTTTCGTCCTCTGAAGTATCATGAACTTTATGTTCTTCTAAATACTTACTGACTTCTTGATAATCCTCTGAATGTCTAGAACGATAAACGCATTGATTACTACTCATATATATACTCATTACCGATTCTATATCTTCTATAGCTAAATCTTGTAAATGTTTCTTAAAAAAGTTCATGAAACCATCAGCATCATTAAATCCATTATAAGGTGGTACTTTATTTATTAAGATTTTAGAAAATTCTGCTAAATCGAAATCTACACTTTCTTTTACAGCATCATATAATGTCATTGAATAAAGTGGTTGTTGAACTGTACTGTTATCTTTGAAAAATTCATATGGGGTTTTATTAGAACGTGGATAAAATAGTCTATAATATTTTATCCCATTTGGATTTAGTAAAATTTCGTTGCTGATATATTCAAACAATGACACATCTTCTTTGATTATATCCAATAAAATTGGAAAATTTAAAATAAGTTCTATTAAGGATTGTTTTCTTTCAGAAGAGTTTTCTAAATTTTCAATACTAATACTTAATAATTTTTTTCTAACATCTTCTTCTTTAAATAATCTTTCAAACCCATTTTTCCTTATATGATCTGTCATAGCGTAAACAAATGCAAATAATCCATAAGCATTTCTTTCTGCATCTTTATCAGTAGTAATAAATAATAATTTTAAAAATGTTTTATACGACATTTTTAGTGAATCATATGTCATACGTTCCAAATAGTTTTTGGTTATTTCATTTTTTATTCTTTCATCCAGACTATTTTGAGAAATATTATCAATTCTTTGTGAATAAATTTCAACAACTTCTTCTACTATAGAAAATAAATCCATAATAAATGGTGCTTTAACAGAAAGTATATTATCATACATTGAACATATCAACATTCTAGCTTGATAATCCTCTGGAACATATAATGTATTATCATTGACCTTCAAATGAGCACATTTGTGTCTACACTCTCTTAAATAATTTACGTCCTCTGTAAATCGATTAAAATACAACTTACAATTTTTATTAAAGAATTCAATTATTTTCTTTTCGACTTCTAAATATTTTTCATTTTTTAAAATTAATTCATTAATTTCTGCTAATTTTTCCTCAGCCTTATTATTTCCCTCACTTGCCATAGTTTGTAATTTCATAAACAAATCATAAATAACAAATGAATATAACAAAACAATAGTTGCCCTATAATTTTTACTATAATAACATTGTAAAATTTCTTCAAAATATTGTCGAGAATCTGGATTGTCGAAAACTCTTAAATCTCTTTCATCAAATAGCATATTTCTTCTCCTTTACATATTTTTAAATTAAAATAATTTGATATTATTTATTATTTTAATAATATCAAATATTACATTTTTCAACAAATATAAATTTAGAAAATAAAATTTAAACATTATCCTTATGTAATATATTTTAAATAATTATCTAAAAATCTTTTTCTTCTACCTCTACTATAATACGACACATGTCCATTCTTCATTAATACATATTGACTATTTTCACTTTCAACATATTGATAATTTGCTAGAAAGCCTTGAGATACATGGCCAAACATTTTCACAGACAATCTTTTTTCATAATACTTCATAGAATGTTTTACAATATAAGTATTTTTTTCTGTAACTATATGTGTATATTGCCCGTTTTTTTCAATATATAATATTTTAGAAGCATCTAGAGAAATCTCTTTACCCTTATAATAAATATCAATTTGATTATTTACTAACATTTTCTTTATTTTATTTATAACTATTGGTAACTCTTCTTTAAGATACTTTTTTCTTAAAAAGTAATATGGAAAAGTTTGTAGTGCCTCAAATATAAGATCCTCTCTAAATGATACAAAAATAACTATAATATTCTCATTGAATTGCTTAATTTTTCTTGCTACTTCTAATCCATTATAAGGCATGTCTATATCTAAAAAATAAATATCATAATCATATTCATCCTCAAAACTTGTACTGCTATCCATTAAGACATTATCAAATTCACCTGTTAAGGTATTTTTTAAACTGTCCATAAATTGAATATCATCATCTATTATTTTAATTTTCATATATACCACCCAAACTTCTTTATAATTTTAAAACATATTTTATAGATTCATAATCCGCTATTTTTTCTTTTAATATATACCTGTTGTTTACCTCGTATTCCATTTCCTTTTTTGGTTTAAAAATAAATTCTATAATCATAAAGCCATTTTTTACATTCACATTAATATCAATTTTCTTTGTTTCATTATTTTGACAAATTTCTTGAAACAATGTTAATACGCTTTCGTAATCTTGTAAAGGAAACTCAATCAATCCAACATTAAGATTATATAAGACCTGTTGATTATATTTATTTGCTGTATCTTTTATTTTTTCTAATAATCCATTGAATATTTTATTCTTTGAATAAACTTTTATATGATTTTGATCTATTTTATTAATTGTATTTTTCAATGTTTTTGTAAGTTCATCACAGTCACTTTTTTTGTTAACAAGACTCATAAAATATTCCAAGTCATGTTTTATTTCTTCATTTCTTTTATTTTGACTTTGAACAGCAATATATTTTTCTTCTATTGATTTAAGTTGAATAAGTTCTATTTCTTGCTTTTTTATTCTCATATTATCTTTATTAATACTTAAAATGATAATGAAAACACTGATTATTGTTACCATAAAAATAATTGCCAATAGATAAACATAACCATAAGAAATACTATTCATATAAATACCATTTGCAATGAAGCTTGTTATTAAACAGTTCACCAATGATATTGAAGTCAATAGGGTTAAATACTTATTACTAATAATCAATTGTTTAAAAATTTGTTTTTTATCTAATAAGTAAAGGGTAATAAATATCATTAATCTTGTAGCAACTAAAATAATATAATAAACAATATCTTGTGAATACCATACTCCCTCATTTCCTGTTTTTAATACAAAAATTATTTTTAGTATAGACATACTATCAAACATGCAAATAACTATTCCTATAAATGTTGAAATAAATAGATTCTTTGTCTTATCAATTTTATTATCTAACCCATTCATTAAGTAAAGTATTGCAATCGTAATAACAATACTTAAATAATCATAAACAAGATACTCTTCAGCAATAACATGACTTAAAGTAAAAATAATTGAAAAAAGGGAAATCAAATAATAATTAAAATCTTTCTTAATAAACTTAAAATCAAAATAACCTATGATAAATCCTTCTATTAAATAAAGAAATATTTTTAACATATTCCTTGTTCCTCCAATCCTTCTAAATAATAATTATACCAACCTTATCAATTATAACAACTGCTATAATTGTTCAAATATCAATAAAGACAGAACAAAAGTTCTGCCTCTAATTTTAGCTCTCTTTAAATACTAATTTTTTCTTTTCAAATAATACATAATTGCATCAACAACAAATGTTGAACAAAACAATATTTCAGATTCATTTGAAGCACCCTTTTGAATTACAAACAGATATAATGAATAAATACATATGAGCGCATTCAAACAATAAAAACCAAATTTAAATATTTTTTCTTCTGAAAATCTCATAGTGTATTCCTCCTCTTATTTATGATGGTCTTGTATTACTGAATTTGATAGTTCTACTTTTTGCTAAATTTTTATGATTACTATCATAATACCAATATTGTGTTTCTCTTACATTACTAGGTTTTGCAGTATCATAAGCTTGATAAAATTTTATATACATTGTTTTTACAAATTTGTCTCCAACTTTTGATACAGTTTTACAAACAAAAGAAATTGTTCCTAAAGCAGGATGAGCCCATTTAAATAATTTAGTTGTTTTGCTAACTACCATTAAAACAGTGCATAACGATTTATTTGTTTTATAAAATGGGCCATAGTTTTTACCATATCCATATGTGCTAATTTGTGATTCAATATCATCTAATTCTGCTACATTATCATACTGCTTATTGGCCGAATCATCTTCATAAATCATTTCACTTATCAACTGTTCTGTCCCATCCTCTGATAACATATAAACATTTTCTCCTTTAGAAATGACTTGATATTTTTCATCATCTACAATCATTAAAAGTGAATTAGAATCATCTTGTGATTCTGTATAAATATATTGTCCTGTATTATCATTATAAGAAATTTGCGCTTCGTTATTTCCTTTTGAGCTAAAATACTTAATAGAATTAATATCCTCATTATTTGCTAATTGATCCAACTTACTTTGACCTTCGTCTGTTGCATTCATAGTTCTTACCTGTGAAGAACTCAAGTTTAAAAATTCGTTATATGCCACTGTATTTTTTGCAGTAAAATTATCATTATGAGCCGAAACAATTCCCGCATTACTTATCATAATTCCTAATGCTAAAATTGTAGCAGCGATACTCTTATGTTTCATGTTTTTCTCCTCCTATAAATCCTCTGGCCTTCGGTAATTTAAATTTACATTATTTATATCAAAAAATAAACAAGGTGTATTAATTCTGTTAGTTTTGTATTGATTCTGCATATAAATAAAGAAAAATAGTAAATCACTTGATTTACTATCTCATCTGTCATATTCACTTTTAAAAGCATTACACTATTTCAATCCAACATAAATAATCGGCAATCTTCACTTTCATCCCATCCAAGATATGTACCCTTTGCATTGGGCTTACTAATGATTCTAGTGTTCTCCAAAATACTTTTTCACTTAATTCTTTATTGTTAATATAAAATTTCATTTGGTTTCCTGCTTTCTTTTAATGACATCCATTTTACCTCATCTTTGAAGTAAAAAATAGCGATTTTTTGGTAGTGACACCCTTTTATATGGGTGACATCCACGTAAATCGCTATTTTTTGATTCTTTAAAATATCTTAAAAAACGTTGATTTCATCGACAATTTTTCGATGACATCCATTTTAACTCTTAATTTTGAATTTAAGAGTTAATATAGATGTCATTAAATGTATTTTTAGCTTTTCAAAAAAGTAATTCAGCACCATATATAAAATTCTTACAATCACTTTTGCTGCATATATTAAATCGAATATTTAATTTTTAAACAAGATTAGTATATCATATTAAAAATATACTAACAAGAATTCAGAACCCTCATACTTCTTTAATTTAACAAATAGAAATAACTGATTACTTTAATCTGCTTCAGGAAGTGTCTGTGGTATAAATTCAATTGTTTTATGTGATCCACCCGTTCTCCTTATTAATTCCTTTGATCCTATAACTCGTACTAGATTTCTTATCAATTTACCTAATTCTTTTTTATCATCGTTGCTTTTTCGATGGTAGTATATTTTAGTTTGTACATTATCATTACATATTAATAATTCCAAAACATCTTTATCAGTTTTATCTAGTGAATGACCGAAAATATAAAGTTCATATGGATAATTTGAATTTTGTCTTATTTCATCTACCCATTCCATATAAGAACTGTCTGTTGATTTAAAAATTCTTTGATAGAATTTTTTAAATGGTAAAAACTCTAACTTATTATCTCTATCACATTCTTCTAGATACTCATCAATTCCAAGAACCAAATTACAAGTATTTACATTATTAGTTTTATCCGCTTTACCATGGATATAATCATATTCAACTTTATTTGATTGACCATATATTCTTTCATATGTATTAGAATAATTAAATGACAAAACACAATCTGGATTAATGTCTTTGATATCATCATTTTTTTGTAACACTTCTATTTTATTTATAAACTCACTAATATATATTTCTAATGCTCTTATTAATTTATCCAAATCTACAGTCATTTTTTTAATATATACATCAAAAAGTTTTAAATTTGTATACATATCTTCTAGATCTAATTCTTTAAGTCCTTCAATTTCTGTTGAAATATTCACAAAACCCTTTACAACTTCTAATTTTATGACTTTGCTCCCTTCACCTTGTTGTATACGTTCTCTTCTTTCTATATTATCTCTTATGCATTCAAATGCTTGTATTATATTTGAAATTTCAGATTCAAAATCTATCCAGTTTTTTCCAAGAGTATATCTAATATTTAAAAAATAATTTATCCAAATATTGTCTTTAATATTATCATATATCTCAATAAATAATTTATTTAGATTATTATTTGTATTTTTATCCCATTCATACAACTTGGATTTTATAGAATCATCTATATTCCAATCATTAAGCTCATTTGTCTTATAATCCTTTTCATTTATTCCTGATTGAAAATTAAATTTCTTTTCTACTTTATCACAAAAATCAAGAAAATAACTATATGATGTTGGTAACCCATGTGCTAAATCAAACCCATTACCAATCAGTAGTATTTTTCTTCCTCTTATCTCTATATTCATAATGTTCCTCCCATCTGTTTATGGTAATTATTAAATATATTTTACTATATTTAATAAACATTTGCATTCATCTAAAAAAATTTCTAACTTATCTGATTTAATAGGAGTTCACATTTTTGATCATCTATTGTTTCTATTTCAATCTTGTCTTTTTTCACGACAATTCTATCAATAAAAACTGCAAGATCTTCTTGTGTCATAACAGTATGTTCATTGCTGTTTTTTTCTAACGTTTTTAATAGTTTTTCCTGTCTGCCTTGCTTTAATGCATTGTATTTGTCATCAAGCTTTTGCAGTTCTTTTTTAAGCATTTGTTTGGTTTGATAACATTGTGCCAAGTGTTCCTCAATTTGACTTTCGTCTTGAACGCCTCTGGCAACAAGTAACATTCCTTTATCTAATAATTCGTTTATTTGTGAATTCACATTTTCTAATTCACAATTCAGTTTTTGTTTCTTCTCAATAATATCTTTTGGATTTAAATATTCCGATAATTCTTTAGCAAGTTCAAGTCGTGTTTTTTCTTTTGATTTTGTTTTTCCATTGATCAATGATGTCAAAGCATCCATTAATGGCTTTTCTTTTAAAGTCACACTGTTTGGACAGATTGCTTTTCCATTCTTCAACCTGTTTGAACATCTCCATACAGGTTCTTTTTCCTTATTTCTTTTTGTCCAGACAGCCCTTCTATATAAGGCGCCACACTCTGAACAGATGATTTTATTACTTAAAGGATTTTTAGATGAATAGCGATTCTGATAGTGACTTTCCACAGCCTCTTTTTCATCATTTGATTTCATGTTCCTTTTTGTTCTTTCTACTTGAGCTGCTTTGAATACTTCTTTGGTCACAATCGCAGGATGACTGTTTTCAACAAAGTACATTTTCTTCTGACCTTCATTTTTATACCGTTTCTTGTGAAGAAAATCTATGCTAAATGTCTTCTTTAAAAGAGCATCCCCACTGTACTTTTCATTTTGCAGCATCCTGCCAATTGTTCCTGAATTCCATTTTGTACTCCCGTTCTTCTTGGGAACTTTGTTTTCCGTCAGGTACCTTGCTATTTTACTTTCGCTCATTCCTGAAAGATATTTAGAAAAGATCTCTCGAACAACTTCTGCTTCTTCTTCAATAATATCAAGTGTTCCTCTGTTTGACTTATAGCCATACATGTTGGCGGCATAAACCTTTCCTTTTTCAAACTGCCTTTGATATCCCCACTTGATACTTTCACTTTTATCTTCACTGCTTTGTTGAGCAACACTTGAAAGGATCGTCAGCAACATCTCATTTGCTTCCAGACTGTGAACATTCTCTACTTCAAAGTAAACATCGACATTGTATTCCTTGAGAATTCTCAAATACATCAGTGAATCAACAGTATTCCTTGCAAATCGAGTAATACTTTTAGTAATGATCATGTCCAGTTTTCCTGCCCGAGCATCATCAATCATACGCATAAAATCTGATCTTTTATTGGTTGATGTACCTGTTATTCCTTCATCTGAATAAATGGCAACGAGTTCCCAGTTTTCATGACTGCCTATGTAGTTTTCATAATATTCACACTGTGTTTCATAACTCAGTTCCTGTTCGTCAGAATCCGTTGAAACTCTGCAGTATGCTCCAACTCTTATTTTCCTGTTTTGCCTGTCATTGTATGATGGCTGGAACTTCTTCCTTGGAGCAATCACTTTAACTTTCGGTGCAGTTGTTTCATGTTCTTTGTCATCTCTGATAATATAGTTCACAATCTTACCTCCTTTCCTTAATAATTAATAAAAAGTTCAAGACCATTATTGAAAATACTCAGTATTCCTGTTTCATATACCTCAATCTTTTCAATAATATTCTTGAATTCACATTTTTCTATATTGCTTTTTAACTTCACATTTTCATATTCCTGTGAACTTTGCTGATTCAGATAGTCACAGATAAAATTCTTGTAGTCACTTTCTGTATTCACATTTTGAAGTGCATTTCTGTTCAGTATTTCAAAATACTGTTCACTTGATTCACTGTTCCATCCTTGTATGTATTTGTCTTTCATATTGATAACTTCTTCCAGCAACAAATTCACATTCTTGACTAGAACTCTTTCTTCAATTCGATATTTCTGATCTTCACTTACATAGAAGCATTCATTTTTTCGAGATCCATCCTTATCTCTTTTACCTCTGTAGATTTTTCTTTTTAAAGGAATACTGTCAATCCCCCAAAAAACCTTGTTTTTAAAAAACTGCTGTACCATTCTATTTTCTTTTGCCTTTTCTTTATCCATTAGAACTGTTTCCTTTCTACTTTTAACTTAAGATCGTTTTTCAATATGAACTGGATATCCAATGTTCCCACCTCAATCGAATCAACTAAAGTATTGAATATTTCTTCATCCAGTGAAGTGATTTCTTTTACTGATTCCAGACATTCAATAATGATCTGTGTCTGTATCACTTCAAATCTCTGATAGATTTTTTCATTGAGTTTGCACTTTTGCATTTCGAAAACCGATTTGTCTACCAGCAACTCGTTATGCTTTTTCTTGTAATCTTCCAGACTTATAAGATCTTTCTGATAATATCGAACAAGTGTATTGATAGAACTGCTTACTTTTTTAAGTTCACGATTAACGAGATCAAGTTCACATTTGTCATCGTCATTTGTCGTAAAATTCACAATATGTTTTTTATAGGCTTCCAAAACATGAATATTTTCTTTGAGCTTATAAAAGATTTTTAAAAATGCATCTTCTATTTCATCCGTTTCAATCATTTTTACTTCACATTTCTTTGCTGAAGCAACATGATTACTGCAACTCCAATATTCTTTATTCCTCAACACCCTTCTTTTAAAAGTTCCACCACAATGTTCACATTTGATTTTTGATGTCAGCAGATATTCTCTGTTTCCATCCGTCTGGTTTTTGTTGAATTTCAACTTGTTGTTCACAAGTTTTTCATTTGCCTTTTCAAAAAGTTCACGATCAATGATTTTTGGAAACACATCGTAAACATAATACTGTGCAAGTTCACCTTTATTTGTGACTAACTTATAAGGAAAGACATCAGGTGAATATCTTTTTTGAAGAAGCATGTCTCCACAATATCTTTCATTTTTAAGCATTGATGAAACTGTGGACTGTGACCACTTTTTCTTTTTGAAATAATGTTTATTCAGATAATCCACAAGTTTTGTTACCGAAAAATCTTTATTCACATATTTATTAAAGATATCTTCAACAATCTTTGCTTCTTCTTCTATGACTTTTACTTCACCATCTATTCTTTGATATCCATATGGCAGTTTCGGTTGATTGTATCTTCCTTCTTTTGCCCTTGTACGAAATGCCCATTTTTGTGCATTTGAAATTGCTTTTGATTCAATTTCAGCACAGGCAGCATAAACAGCAAGCATCATTTCACTTCCCATTTTTGCTGTATCAATTTTTTCTGTCATAAAATAAACGGAGACACCTATTGATTTCAGTTCTCTTACTACTGAAAGTGTCTCCGTTATATTTCGTGCAAATCGACTGATCGATTTAGTTATAATTGTATTTATAAGACCTTTTCGACAGTCCTCAATCATTTGAAGAAAACCGTCTCTCTTGTCCATTCTTGTTCCAGTTATTCCTTCATCTGTATAGATCTTAACCAGTTTCGAATTTTCAAGACTGTTGACATAGGATTCATAGAAGTCAACCTGATTGTTATATGAATTAAGCTGATCTTCACTGTCTGAACTGACTCTTGCATAACAGCCAACAAGATTGATTCTGTTTACAAATCTTTCCAGTGGTTCGATAATGCGTACTTGTTTTTGAGCTTGAGCCATTCTAAAAATCCCCTTTCTTATCACCACACACAGTACCACAACTCTTTCGAACTATCCATGACATTATTCGCTTTATTTTGTGAATTTAAAAATGATATCTGACAAGTGGATTACATTCTTCTTCATACTTTTTCAGAACTTTATTGGCAACATTTTTAGTGATCTTTTTATAGGTGACAAGTTTCTTCAGGCATGTATATATGTAATAGTAATCAAAGATATCCATTCAATCAGTTAACCATGCCTTTCATCTGTAATGAAATTTCAACTTCTGGCTGTGCATAGTAACTGTCTACTTTCAGATTATTTTCCAATGCAAAGTCAACAACATCCTGTTGCATTTGTTTTGAAAAAGAATCAGGTTCAATAAGTACCAGATGGTCACACTTTTCATTTTTTATGACATCTACAATCTGTTTTTTAAATTCTTCATTCAGATTTGAAAGTTGAATAACAACAGCATGATCCAAGTCATACTTGGATACATATTCTCGTACACAATCATGAGTGGCTTCACTGTTTGAATTGCTTGTTACAAACAGCGGCTTGTTATTAACCGCTGATTCTAATGCACTGTTAATTACAGCTTTCAAAGTATGAATCTGTCTTTCGTTGAATTCATTGAACACATCCTGAATGAGACGACCACTGTCACGTTCATAGACTTCAAAGCCATTATCTTCAAATGCCTTAAGCAGTCTTCCATCATTGAATGCATTAGCAAATACAATACATTCACCATCAGTAACAAATGTCCTGCTTGTTGTAAGATCCTTTATTGTATTCACAAACTTCTCTGGTTCATAAAAAGCATTGGAAAAATGAAAATGCAATTCTCCAGTAAGTTCATAATTGTTTTTAGCAGCGAATTCCATATATTCCTCTAACTGCTTCGAAGAAAGTTTATTTTCTTCTTGTGTTAAAATATGTACTTTTTTCATAAGATCAATCCTTTCCTTTATTAACACAATGATGACACCTGCATTTTTTTACAGGTGTCACGATCTATCAATAAACGTATCGGTTCAAGTCTGTTTTCCATTGTCCAAACCAGCTTCTGTATAGGATCATCAAGAACATACGACACACGTGTCAAAGACCACTCCTCAATTGTTGCGACGGTTTGTTCACGCTCGACTGTTGAATAGAGTGAAGTATCATTTACGTTTTCATATCGGCAAAGGTCTATCCTCACCTTTTTATGATCAGTTGTTTCTCGCTCCAATACGAAACAGAGAAAAAAGTTCACATTTTATTGTGACCTTACATTTCTATGTTCACATATTCTCTTGGCGCAACTATCAACGTGCTAGAAAACTTTTTGTTGCTGATTCAGACTATTCTGTTTTCAATGTCCTCCTGAGAGGAGATGCTTAATAACTCCCCTCATATATAACTGGACATTTTTTTATTACTTGATAACCTTATAAAAAAAAACAAGTTACTTTTTTGACTTACTTTTGATATTTTCTATTATTCTTTTTTTACGTTTATGTATTGCTGGTTGAGAAACACCCATCAATGCAGAGAGTTCTCTTTCTGTTTTATTCTTGATAAGAAGATTCGTAATAAGATTCCTATCTTCTTCTGAAAGTTGATTAATGATGTTCATTACATTTTCAACTTCTTCATTGACATTAAAAGTATCATATTGATTATTACTATCAGCAATCTTATCTACAAGCGCTGTATTATTATTATCTAACTGATCTAAACTGGATACTTTAAACTCACTTCTCTTTTCTTTTTCACGTTCTTCTTTTTTAAATGAATTGTAACAAGTTTTATATACTTCTTCCGATACCTCATGGTATTGACCTTTTATTTTAAAATAATAGTGTCTGTTTCCTTTAAGATCTCTTTTGATCCAAAAATAATTTCTTTTATAATCGTTTTCCATCCTATCTTCCTCCTGTATTTTTTGGCTGAAGATAATCAGGAGGAGATCTGATTTTATGCACAAATGCATCCCCCTTAATAGACAATGTCTAAAGCAGGGAATAAAAAAAGTAGTGCTTCAGACTTCGTCTAATTTCACTACCGATACGATTATTAATTTTTAATAATAATTTACGTATAAAAAAAGGGTACAAATTCAAAAAATATAAATTTTGTTGTACCCTTGATAACTGAATTTTACATTTTTAACTACTTATTCATTTTTAAGAATTGGATCACTATATCTTATTGCATCTCCATGAATTTCTCCATTAACCATTGATAAAGCAATCTCAAAAGATTGGGTATATTTTCTTTCTAAAATATCTAGAAATTCAATAACTACAGTAACCATACAATTTTCGAAATTTTTAGCATCATCAAAGCACCATGTAGTTGTAAACTCTTGATCAACCTTTATAACAGGTGTTCTATTAGGTTCCACTCTTTTAAAAGTAACAGTTTTATTTAAAATATTTGTTTTACCATTTGATTCTGGATATGTTCTAAAAGATTTTTCTAGCCCATCATTTTTAAATGTTAAATCTATAAAAAATAAATTATTTGATAATGAAGAACGATTTGCTTCTACAAATGTGAAATATGGTCTTTCATGTAATCTATCCTTATCTTCTTGTGTTAATACTGCATTCTTTGGAACATTATCATTCATACACTTAATCTCCTCCTTATAATAGTCATAATTAATAATCACTTTTTTTATAAAATATAAGAATTGTTTCATTTCCTTTTCTTCTTTTTTTAAAACACTTAGTAAGAAATAGGATTCAAATAAATTATATATATAAATTAAAAATCTGTATGATAAATAAACCACTAGGATTACAAAGAAAATTGCAACTGCAATAATTAAAAGATCATAACCATTTTTAAAACTAAAATCTGATTCACTTAGAAATCATGTAAAAAAAGCAGTTACAAGAATTGTTAAAAATGAAACATATGTACCAACATTAGATTTATTTGATATTTCTAACGAAATATTATTTATATCATCTCTAACGAATTTATAAATATCTATTACTTTATCTTTAGAATACGAATTCATATTTTTCTTTAAAAAATTTATTCTATTTTTTTCTAATAAGTTTTCAATTGTCTTATTAACAGTAGGAATTTTGACCTTATTGAAAAATACTTGATAACCTACTTTTGATATATCATTTTTCTTTTTTATTTTATTTACCAAAATAATTTCCCCTATTATTACAACAGCAAATGTAAGACACATAAATACTGCTAAAGTAATTAAATATTTCGATATTGCATATGAACTAGTTAGACTAAATTTCTCAATATTGAAATCATTTTTAATAACCTCATATAAATAATAAACAATTAAAGTAAAATAAACTAGAAACACTTCTAAATGATAAATATGTGGGTATATTCCTCCTAAATCATTTATAATTGCCTTTTTTGTACAAGTTTCATCAAACTCTTTATAAAAATCGTCTACATTTTTTAAACCTTTATTCAAATCAAATTTCTCCTTCTTCTTTATTTAAAACTACTTAATTCAAATATCTATTAACATTAAAAAACTTTATTTATCAAGCAACAAAACATTAGTCACTTCTTTCCTAGTGTTCTGTTGTTTAGTATCACTTTTTATTTTTTAAACAAATCTTTTTTTATTTTCTTGATAGTTCATGTAAAGCTAAGAGATACTTCATAAATAATTTTCTTAATAACTAAATATCATCAATGTAAAAACACTGATGATATCAAAATTAATATACTCTTTAAATAAAATTAACACTTTTTATATCGTGCTAAACTATCTGGTTCCTTTTCTTGTCCAAATATAATGGCACATGCACTATTTACAGAAGAAATAGCTAAAAATGACATTAGAAATGCAAATGAATTTAAAAAGAACTTTTTCCCATTTTTCATGTTTATAATCTCCTTTCATCAAATTTATTTCCATAAAAAAAGAATATCACCTATTACGTTTTTCATAAATAGAGTGTGGTTAAAATACCATTTTTATATATAAAACACATACTTTTCTTTATTTTATGACTATCATTATACAATTATACATAATTATTGTATAGCTTTAATCATTTTTGCAATGTTTATGTATATTACAATTTAATAAATTCAAAATATACTATATCTATAATCAATTATTAATAAGGTGATATAAATATGACGACTAAAAATAAATCAGGTTTACAAATTGCTAGAGAGAAAAGAAAAATGAAACCACTTGAGTTAGCTGCTTTATTAAAAGTTAACGAAAGTGTTTTAAAAGGTTGGGAAGCAGGTGGTGGAATTATTCATTTAGATACAGTAATAGAACTAATGAACATTTTAGATACATCCTCTGAAATGATACTATTTAATGAAAGTAGAAAAGGTCTAAATATTGAAACATTAACAGATGAACAACGTGATGTTATTTTCGATTTATACAAACTAATGAAAGATAATAAATAAGCAGGGAATAGATTATGGATATAGCAGATAAAATAAAATTTTTAAGAACAAATATATTGGATCTTAGTCAAGATAAATTTGCTAAGAAGATAGATGTTACAAGAGCAACTATAAATAATTGGGAACAAGGTTTATCATCACCGACAATAGCTCATATTACAATGATTGCCCTCGTTTGTAATATAACAACTGACTACTTAATAAAATATGATCATCCTTTAGAATTATCTGTTCGAGATATCAATGATGAAGAATATCAAATATTAACTCAATTAATCAATTATTTTAATAATGTGAACAAGGGTAATAATGAATAAAAAAATATATAATATTTTGAAAAAAAATGATATTAAAATAGATGAAGACTTATTTTATTATGGATGGGCAAATTTTACACATTATTTTGTATACTTAATTTTTACTTTTATATTAGCTTTCTATTGCAATTGTTTTAAACAAACAATTATTTTTCTTTTATTATACATTCCATTACGAAGATACATTGGCGGTTTTCATTTCTCAAGTAATATAATATGTATATTTTTTTCTACCTTGATTTCTATAATCCCACCTTTGTTATCTAAACAACTTTTTTTGAGTTTTAGACTAGTTATTTTAACAAGTTTGATTCTACTAATTGAAACTTTTTTAATAGCACCTGTTGATCACAAAAACAAACGATTGACAAACAATCAAATTAATCTATATAAAAAGAAATCTATCATAATCGAATTTTTATATATTGGATTTATTATTATATCTTATAAATACTCAATACATATATTAATAAATATTATTTTTTCAGTTATTATTATTTCGTTGATAAGTTTATCCGCCTCATATATTAAAAGAATATTTTCATATCATTTATAATTTGATAAAATAATTTTAAGAGGTGATGATATTAATGATAAATATTCTAATTTATGATGATAACCAAAAAGATATAGATCAGCTTTTACAATGCATAGAAAACTTTTTTATCAAAGTGAATTTGCAATATCAAATCCATATTTGTAAAAATAAAACTGATTTATTACAATATATAAAAAAATCTGATTTACTTTTTCTAGATATGGAAATTAATGAAGATAATGGTATAGAAATAGGATTAGAACTTCAAGAACTTAAACATGATTGTAGAATCATAATAACAACAAATTATTCAAAATATGCAATTGATGGTTATAAAATACACGCAGATAGATATTTTATAAAGCCCATAAATCAATTGGAATTTAATTTAGAAATGGAAGCAATAATAAAAAAATATATAAAAAACTCAATTGGCTTTTATGATTCAAAAATAAGCAACTATAAAATTTTTGTTAAAGACATACTCTATATAGAATTTGTAAATAGAAAGTCAACAATACACAAATTGGATGGTACCACAATTATTACAAACTGCACTTTAAAATACTGGTATGATAAACTTAATGAATTTGGTTTTGCATACCCATATAAAGCATTTTTAGTAAATTTTGAGTATATCAGTGCATTTAAAAGAAATGAGATTATTTTAATTAATAACGAAAGTATTCCACTTTCTAGACACTATAAAAAAGAATTTGACCAAAAATACAATGATTTTCTGCATGAAACATTATGATTATTATTTCTAATATAATTTCTTTTCTTCTAATCAGTTACATAGCAAATTCTTTTTTGACTTTAAAATACTCAAAAAATAAATCAATAATAATTTTATTATTAACAATTACAATAGTATGTCTAACTAATTATAACGGTGCTTCACCATTGAAAAGTATCATTTTATTAGCAATATATTTTATCTATATTTTTGTTCAATATAACGGTCGGATAATACAAAAAGTAATGACTATAATTCCTTATTTTTTAATCCAAATTTTATCGGAAATACTTGTTGCATTTTGTTTAAATAATATTTTATTTATTAATATAACTCGAGATACTTCCTCTTGTGGATTTATATTTGGAACATTTTTTTCATATGCTATTTTAACACTTTTTGTTTTTATCTATGTTAAAATCTTAAAATATATTAAATCTGAATACTTACCAAAATATACGTGGTTAGCATTTATACTTCCAATCATTACTATTATTTTATTAGTAACTATGGGCGATTATTTTGATTTGTTGCATACTAATCCACAAATCCTTATTACTACAGTAGGATTAGCAATATCAAACATTATATTTTTCTTTATTTTTATGTTAGCTATTAACTCCACAAATATGAGACACAAGCTTCAAATTGCAAAACAAAAAGAAGAATTATTTAATTCTAAATTAGACCTATTATCCCAACAATATGATAATAATTTTCGCTTTTTACACAATCTACTTCATACTTGTAATCAATTGAATTCATTATTTAATGATTCGAATTATTTAGAAGCAACTAATGTCTTGAATAAGCTATCTAATACAGCATATAAAGAATTTAATGCTATATACAGTAACTCATATATTTTAAACTATGTAATAAATAATAACCTATCAAAAATCATTGAAAATGACATTGATATTAAAACCGTAATTGAATATAGTGATTTTGATAATTTAAACTATCATACTCAACTGATTTTATTTGAATACCTTATAAATCTAGCTATTGATTCTTGTATACAAGTTACTACTTCTGATAAAATTATAATAATAAAGTCAGTAAAAACAGCTAATAAAATTATTTTAAAATTATTGTATTCTAATGTATCATTCAATAAATCTAATATCGAAAAAAATATAAAAAATATTTTATCAAATAAATACTATTCTTTAAGTATTAAAAAAATTAATAACACATATACTAGTATTTTAGTAACATTTGATACTTATAGCTAATCTTATTAAAATATTTATGCTTTAAAAAAGAAAGGATTTCTATTGGCACTCTAAACTTTGATGGGGTTTCGTCAAAGTAGCCTTTAAAGTTTTATGGGGACACCGACCCCATACCAAATTTAGAGTTAAAGATAAAAGACATCAGATTTATTACCTGTTGAAGGCAATAATTGATGTCTTTTTTGAAATGATATTATATTTTGTTATATAAACCTATTTCTCTAATTATGTTGTTTATTTAATTTTTTTTATTAATAATAATGGTATATTAAAGTTCTTACACTTAATCATTTTGTAAACCTAAAAGGTTTATAGTATCATAGTCCATGAGTATAACTCTCCTTTCATTGTTATATTGTTCTCGCAAAATAATAATAATAACATGAAAGGGTTTTTTTATAGGAAAACCCCATAGAAGTTTAGAGGTAACATAAAAAAGGCGACCCCACTAAATTTTATAGTGATAGGTCGACCCCATAACAATTTAAATATTCTTTCTATTTACATATTAAGAAATCCTTTTTACTTATTAACTTTTAATCATTTAACATCTACCACATATAGTTCATTTGCATCAGAATTACTTTGAATAATGATTTGATTATATTTGGGTTTTAAATCTTTAATTTTAAAATACGCTTGACCATCTAAATAATCATAATTATCTTCCAATACAGCTTTATCATGATATCCTAATACTAATGAATAATCATTATATAATAATTTAAATTTAACATCATCATTAATAACAGTTACATCTACTAATAATTTATCCCCTTTATCTATCAAACTATTATATATTATTGTTTCTCCGTCCACTTCAATTTGATCTCCTAATTGATAATGCGGTGAACTATTTATATTTTGAAAAGTCAATTGTTCATTTAAAACCCGTTTTGACACATTTTGTCTAAAAACTATATTATATACTATAAAAACAACTAATAAAATTATCATTATGGATATAATTGGTTTTATACGTCTTATCATATTACTTAAGATATTCATTTAATTTTTTTCTGTTAATTCCATGAATTGAAAATATAACAGAAATAAATGTCATTAATATAATATATAAATAAATATTGAAAATTGCTTTTCCATCAAACATTAATGATAAAAAGTTAAAATTTGTTAAATATTTTAGATATACCGTTCTTGCAATAAATAACATACTGTATCCTATAATAAATGCAATTGTTGATATCAATATATACTCTAATAGAATAATCATAATGACTTCCCTTCTACTATGTCCAAGTGAGTACAATACAGCCAATTCCTTATTTCTCTTTCTAATATATCCCTTATTTAAAAATAGAATTATGATTCCCAATATTGTTGCAATAAAGATGATCATACCGATATTTATCAATACAGTTTGAATATACGTATCACGAAATTCTCCGTTTTTAAATTCATATTGTGACATTAATCTTAAATTTGGAAATAAATCGTTTAGTTTCTTTGTAACATTTATTACATCTTTTGATGTTTTACAAGTAATAATCATATCATTTAATCCAGTTCCTAATGCATCTAAATATGTTTCATAATCTTTAAAAACTGATTGATCAATATTATAGTTACTATTTTCTTGATTAAATTGTACTCTGTAATCATTAAATTGTTCTTCTGTTGAAAAAACATCTAAAAAATCATAATTTTGATAACTGACGTAAATATATTCTTTAAGGTTTACATTATTTTCAAAATTTGTTCTATATATACCTGCTACTTTATAATTTTTACTTATTTGGTTTCTCTTTTGATCCACTATTGGTAGTTCAATATTCTTATTTACTAAATCCTCTAAATCATTATCACAATAATTATATGCTAAAAAATCTGGTAGTAAAACTTGATTATTTACTGGATAGTTACCATATAATAATTCTATATGTTCTGGATTATAATTATTGATATATTCAACAGGAACCGTTAATGTTTGAAATTCAAATTCTATTTTATCTGGATAATGTGAATAACTTTTTGTTTTTCTTACCGTTTTGGAAAGAGACTCTTTTGATAAATTAAGATTTAAATTATTTCCGCTCTTATCTGCACTTGTCTTTACATCACCATTGAATAATGTTGCACTTTTTACTCCAGATATCTTTTTAACATTTAATAAATCATTAGCAGAAAAACTAATTCTTTTTCCATCATCAAAGGCTACATAATTATTTTTTGAACACTTATTAATATAATTTTTGGTGTAATGTGTTGTTGAAACGTATATAGTTTTATCATCAATTCCTGAATAGAATTCATACAGATCATTTATTGAAATACTATAAAAAAATAAAAAAATCGTCATGAATAACATAAAAATGATGGAAACTGGAACATAATTAACAACTATATCTACTAAATTTCTTTGTATTGATTTTAAGACATATTTTAGATTGTGCTTCTTGTTATTTTCCTCAATGTTTTTATTTTCTTGATTCTTCGATATAGATTGTGATAATTTATTTTGTTTTCTATATAGTTTTAAATGCTTATCCTCTAATAAATAAATATTATCACAGTAATCAATAATACGATTATCATGAGTGATAATAAAAATCATCATATTTTCGTTTTTTAGTGACTGTACACATTTCATAATTATATCCGCATGCGTATCATCCAAATTCCCTGTTGGTTCATCTAAAAGAAGTATTTTAGGATTTCCTATAATTGCTCTGGAAATTGCTAGCCTTTGTTTTTCACCTCCACTAATATTTCTTACTTTCTCATTTTTTAATTCTAATATATTTAATTTTTCTAATGCATCTTCTGCACTAGAAACGCTACAATTTAGAGTGAGTGTCAAATTTTCTAATACTGTAAAATTTTCAATTAATTTAAAGTCTTGAAAAACTATATGAATATCTTCTCTCCTAGTTTTATCCCATATCTTATTTGAGAAATCCCTAGTATTCCTATTGTCAATGCTATACTTTCCATCATAACTGGTGTCTAGACCAAACATTATATTGAACAGTGTTGTTTTTCCACTTCCGCTTTTACCTATGATTCCATTTAATGAATTTTCTTCATCAAATGTTATACTCATATTATCAAAAATAATATGATCACCATAATTTTTTGAAATGTTTTCTAATTTTATCATAAACTACCTCCAAAAAAAGAAGTATTTATTCAATATAGTTAATCCACATCAAATAAACACTTTTCTATATCAAATATTATTCATTAAAATAAGGACTGTGTGATCCTGAAATATATACTTTTCCAGCTCTAGAAAGTAATGGTTGTCCCCAACAAATATGACTAACAGTTTGGTCCTTAGTTACCCCTACAGTTTTAGCGCCTACGGTAGCACCAGAACCTGTTATAACCTTCAATGTACAATTAACTGCTCCCGATGATTTTCTTGTTGTTCCAACTTCAGACATTCCGTTATAATCTGTACGATAACTTGATGTCCAGTTTCCTGTAGCTGCATTCGAAACAACAGATAATGACATGACTAACATTAAACTTGTAAATAAAGTTAGTCCTAAACTTCTTAATTTACTCATAAATTTTTCCTCCTTCTAAAATTGTAATGTCTAGACTTTTTACAAATTTATTATATGAAAGTGCAATATAGAATGTAAATGTGTTTTGTTCAAGATGCACAATTTATGATTAACAGGTAATTTTTAATCATTTTATGTTCAAAATAATCTCTTTATTTTTACAATTATGTATGTTATTCATATAATTTGTCTCTTAAACCTTTTATATATAAAATCCTCTTTTTTTAAGTATAATAATTTTGTAGATATATATAAAGAAATGAGGTATAAATATGAAAAATACTATTAATTGCTTTTTTAAAGTAAATCTAGGTTTACTTTTTGTTATATCATCAAATCTATCAAATGTATCCGCATTAGATTATACTAACGATCAAGATACTATTTTTCCAAAAGAAGAAGTAAATGAACTGATAACTAAAGCAAATAATTTAGAAATTAATCGTGATGATAAATTAAAAGCTCGTACATCAACTGGAACATATCCTACTAGGAAAGGAGTTATTTTAGTTACTGATGATGCCTATAAAGGTGTTATTAAAACAGGTCACTCAGCAATAATATATACTTCATCTACTGTAGTTGAAGCAAATGAACCAGGTGTAGAGATTGGACCAAATAACTGGAATACATCTAAAAATCAAGCTTATGCAGTAACAGTCAAGGATACAACATCCAAACAAGATATATCGGCCGCGAACTATTGTTATTCACAATTAGGAAAACCATATAATTGGAATTTTTACAGAATGGATTATAGAGATAAATTTTACTGTTCCCAATTAATTCGTTCTGCTTATTTAGATTTATATGATATTGATTTAAATACTGGGGACTTTGATATATTAACAGGAAAAGCAATTCATCCAATGGAACTTGTTAACACAAGTAAAACTAAATTAATTTATCGTAAAAAATAATATTATTTATGCAAAAAAGGCGAAAAAATCGCCTTTTACTTTTTAAGAACGGAGAGGTTAAAATGAGAAAAGTAATTAAAATATTTATAATATTTACTATTGGATTTAATTGTATAGCATGCAATCCAAAACATAATGATTACTCTATTTCTGTTATTGATACATCATCTACAACCAATAAAAGTCAAATAACATTTTATGATAACAATTTAATCAAAAAGAGTATTTATAAATATAATTATGCCGAATTAGGAACACACTTTTATCAACCACAGTATAAAAATTCAAATATTTATTTAGTGCCAAGAGGTATTGGAAATAAGCATGATGAAAAAAAGATCATCTCAATTAATAAAAAAACAAGACAGGTTCATGAGATATACGTTAATAAAAATAACATTCAGTGTGTATCAGTTTCAAAAAGATATCTTTATACATCTAGCAATTTAAATATGATTTCGTATCTGACACAATATGATATGAAAAATAAAAAATATCATGATCTCTCACTCAACGACCAATACTTAAGTTTAGTTTTTTCTACAAATAAATATGTGTACTGTTTTGTAAACTCTTTAAATAAAGAATTCATATATTCAACTCTTCAAATATATGATCATAATTTACAACCAATAAAAAATATTGATATAACTACAATAGGTAATTGTCAAAGAAAATATACCATTTATAAAAATAAAGCGTATATTCCTGTTTCGTATGATATGAACGATCAAAATATTTCTAAACTAATTATTTTAAATTTAAAGACTAATATAATTGAAAACATTATTTCTTTTGAAAATACATCATATATTGGTGAAATTGTTAAGTATAAAAAGTATTTATTAATATCTCATACTAATGAAGTGTCTTTAAACAAAGCAAAATTTACAATATTTAATCTAAATAATAATAAATTCAAAACTATAAATTCGAATATTTGTATAAAATCTATGGCAATTAAAAATAATAGTCTTTATACTGTTGATTCTTTAAATTATATATACAAATTTGACTTATTAAATGATATGAAACTCGTAAAAAAAATAAAACATACTCCTCCTAAAAATATGTACCTATCTACTATTGCTTCTTAAATAGAATTATCAATTTAAACATAAATAATCTATCTAGAACAATATGTTTTTACGTGATATAATAAGTTATTTATTACAATTAACAGCAAATTCAAATATTTAAAATTATGTTGAAAATATCGGCATATTTTACATTTAAAAAAAGAATAATTCAAGTCTAAAAAATAAAATTTTTCATGCTATACTGATAGTAAAGAAAGAATTTATTACGTTCATTTTTTAGTTATACTTTACTATAATAAAAATATTAATTTATTCGTAGGAGGTGCAAAAAAATGACTAAAAAATTAATTAAATGCTACATATTTTCTGATTCTATAAAAGAAGCTTTTCCCAACAGAAAAAATTCATTTAAATTGACAGATTTTCTAAATACAACACATATCATAAATAACTCTTGTTATTATATATTTTATATAAAAAAGGTTGATCTGCAAATTGTTAAAAAAATATGTGAAAATTATATTAAAAACTATCACATATTTATAATTGATGATGATGATTATGATAGTTTTAATATTCCAATTCCGCCTATTACCGGAGGAAGACGAACCATTTATAGCCACCGTAAAGAAGGAATTTTAAATTATAAAAGATCTGCCAAATATAATTTAAAAGATTTTAAAACAATCAGAATATCTAAAATACATATTAAAAAAATCTCGAAAGGAAGAGTAAAATAATGAAAAAGACTACTAATAATATAAATGATATTGATTTTTTAAATATTGTTATAGGCGAAAACAATAACGAGTATGATAGAAGTAAAATATTAGATTCTAAAATCAATAGCTTAATAAATATAGATATTTTGATATTTACCATTTTAATTCCTCAAATACCCTTTAACAAAATTAGTAACAGCATTACTAGCAATGTAAATTCAAAAGTATCATTAGGGTATCTTGCTATTTTATTTTGGATAATCACCATAGGTTCAACATTTATCTTATTAATATATTACTTTAAAATTCTTACGACGAACTATAAGCAGTTCAATTCTGAATTGTGTCAAGACAGATTTTTTAATAAAAAACTAAAACATGAGGATTTAGTACAACACTTCATAAGTGTTTATAATGTTAATAAAAAAATTAATGATGACAAAAATCATAAACTATTGTTCTTACGAATTTCCTCAGTTGTCATTTTATTTCTAGTTCTTCTGTCATTTCTAATAAGTAATTTATAATTTTTCAAAAAATAATCTGCTTATAAAAAGATGGTAAATTAATTATCATCTTTTTTTCAAATTTTGTATCTTTTATTGATCAAATAAAAAAAATCACTCACCACTTTACATCCTCTGTATAAAATATTTTACTCTATCTTACAAAAAAATTTATATTTTTAGAATATAATATAATTCTTTGAATATGATAAAGAAAAGGGAAAAAAATCATAAAAGAAATAAGGAGATCAATTTATGAAGAAAAATGAAAATCATAATTCAATTACAAAAAATGTTATAAAAGCATCTGTAAAGGGAGCTATAGGAAATGTGCCTATCTTGGGATCATTTTTTAATGAATATTTTTCGTTAATAGAAGAAAATATCAATCAAAATAAATTGCAAGAATGGTTCGACGAAATCGAAAATAAAATGAACCAATTAGAAATAGATGTTAGTTCTCTTTCTAATAATAGTTTTTTTACTATTCATTAAATAAAACTACTAAGATTTTTATGGAAACCGAAATAAAGGAAAAAAAACAATTATTATCAAATGCATTATGCAACTGTTCAAAAACTATTCATCTAAATACAAATCAAATTTTTGGAATAATTGATGAGGACAAAAAAAGAATTTTTTTAATATTTTTAGAAAAATATACTGTATCACAAATCTTTTTACTACTATATTGTTTAACATATAAAAGACGTGATGCTTTCCTACTTTTTACAGAAAATAGCAAATGTTATACAAAAAAAGGTGAGCACTTGAACAGCATTGAAACTGACATATTTTGTTTTATATCTGAAATAGATTGTGACATTGGATTACTAAATTTTTATACTTTACAATTGTATAATGATGGATTTATTACCAAAAAGATTGATTGGTCAAATATTAATGATCTACGCTCCTCTGAGCAATTAATAACAGATATAGGAATAGAATTTCTTTATTTTCTAAATTTATGTAATGAAAAAGAAATCTGTGAATCATTTTATTAAAAACTGACAAATGCTTTTATTACGCATCATTTATTAATTATATACTATTTTTTTATTTTTCGTAAACACGCTCAATGATTTTTTATACTATTATTTATAGTATATTTGTCTTTTATAAAATGTCATTTAAAAATACCACGTTTTAAAGTGGTATTTTTTGGGTAATCAAATAATTGATTTAGTTTCATTTATGAAAAATACTATAATCGAATATGAGAAATATCACACCCATTTCCATAGAAATATCTATTATATGTATTTTTAAGAATATCATACGTTATTTTTACAATTCCAAAATCTTCATCATTATTTTTTTCTTCAATATCATACGTTGAAAAAACTTTATCAGAAACTCTATTATATTGATCAATAACTTCTATTTCAGGATTGTTACTTTTTCCCCTTTTGTATGCAGTCACGCAAGAAACATTAACTTTTCTCAAATATTCTAACAAAGATGTTGAGCTTTTAGAACCATGATGAGGTATTTTTAAAAAATTAATAGCTGGTGGAATATGCCTTGGTGGAATATTTTGAATAACTAGATTTTCTATATCTCCTGTGAACAAAAACGTATTTTTTCCAAAATACAAAACAAACGCTATTGAATGTAAATTCTTATGAAATTGACCATTATTATGTTCTTGCCAAGAAAGATTAGAATTAGGTGCTATCGCTTTCATAATTAAAGGATATACAATATCATTATGATTAATTTGAAACAATTCTTCATATCCTAAAATATCCATAATATCTGAAATCTCATATACCTTGTATTTGTTTCTAGTTTTGACATTTTCTTGTAGCTCTTTAAAAACTTCCTTTGTAGATTGAGAACAATTTTCTTTATTTATGTCTATTTTAGCTGGAATATTTATCAATGTATTTTCATCTACAAAATTACAAATAATATCTACCATTCCTCTAGAATGATCATCATCAGGATGTGACCAACATAAATAATCAATTCTATCAACATTATTTTCTTTTAATAACTCAATAGTTTTATTAACTCCATTATATTTATAAGAATCTATTACAACAGAAAACACTATTTTAGAATCAAGTTTGATAAATAAAATAATTGATTCTCCCATTGTTTTGTATCCTATAACATATACCTCTATCTCTAAACTATTTTTTACCAAATATGGTATTTTACTATTCATCGTTTACTTACCTTTTATTTCCCTATAAGAGTAGGAAGGCACTTCTCTTCTACGAATATTTCTAATTGCACTTTCTTTTATAATTGGATGAAATTCTAATGCTTTCTTTTTATTTTTTTCTATTTTTTGATTACTATTTGCAGAAATGAAACCATTTATTACTATTTTATCATACATTTGCTATCACTCCTCTTATATTTTCATCATTAAACTTATCTTGCATTAATTTATCTATAAATTCTTTTTGTAAAGATTCTATATATATATCATAAATTTGATCATTAAATACCTTTAACATTTTACTTGCTTCTACTTGTTTTATTAATTTATTAAAGCTAGATTTGTCATCGATATAGCAATCTATATCTAATATTATTTGACTAGCACATTCTGGTTTATTATTTTCAATTATTTTTCCAAGCTGTATCTGTCTATGATAATTAGTACGATAATTATCAACTGTTTCATTTGTAAACATAAAAACATCGGCAATATCTGTTGTAAACGTGTTTTCCATAAATTTACAAAAAACTTTTTCCGTAAAATAATCATTTAATTTTGCATCTTTCAATAGCAAACAGCTATTTAGTTTTCGCAAACCTATTCGCTCAAAAAAAATATAGTTTAATTCCTTCAAGTTATCTATCATAGTAGAAATCAATGGTAAGTAATTATAAAACATTGTAGGATTATTTTCCATATCAACATCAAAAATTATAAATGTATTAGATATTTTTATACTTTTATTATTTTCATCCTCAAATATATATATTTTCTCAACTCTATTAGAAGATTTAATCTCATTTGGATTAGCTATATCAACACTGATATTATTTGCATTTTCTTCTCCAAATTTTTTATAACCTTCTTTTGATATAAATGGTCGAACTTTCTCTATATATTTTTCAATATCCGAAGAAATAAGTCCAGAAAAGTCAATTCTAAAAACCAATCTCTTTAAAAAATTATTCTTTATCTGATTTCTGAACATTTCCTTGTTGTGTATATCATATCTCATTTTCATCATTCCTTTTCTTGTCAATTATTATAGCATACTATACACGTTTATTTATTATAAATATAAATAAATATTTTCATTCATCGATAGTACATGCATTCATTGCAAATACTCTCATTAAACAATTTTAATCTCCCATGCTCATACCTCTCTTATATAATATCATATGTATACCATTTTATTCTTTCATTATTTATTTTTCTGTAAAAAATGTTAATAAACTAGTTACAGGAATGTCTCAATTGCACCACGCCTATGCACTTATATAATTACAGTTATCCTAAGATAAAGATCAATTAAAAAAATACATGTTAGATGTATTTCCGTTATTTTCTCTTTTTCTTGGAATTTTTATTATGAGTTCTTCTTCTACAAGTATCTTTATTTGCTTTCTTACTGTTCTTTCCGAAAGTCCTGTATCATTGACAATTGTTTTAACTGACGGAAAACAAGACCATGTTTTCCTGTTTGCGTATCGTAGTAATGCTCTATAAACCATTCTCCCTGCTGGAGTTACATTTGCACTTGATACTTTTGTATAAAAATACATATAATCCTTATTCAACTTTGACACCCGCCTCATTTATTATTTTTTTAAGATCAAATTTTATATTGTCATCTTTTTCAAACTTATATTTTAAAATTGATGTAATCTTATTTATATCTGCATATTTTACTTCTCTTTGTATTCTTGGATTGACTTGATATTCCTTGTCCAATTTTATCTTCCATTTAATGAATAATCTTAAAACTGTTCTCATTGGATGCATTCCTGTCTTCATCAAAATAAAATGACCCTTTGGCATACTCTTTAATTCATCTGTTGTCATAAGAGGTCTTTCTATCATTTGTAAAGACTGTGATGGATCATTTTTCCCTTTACTGACTGATCCACTCATAACAGTCTTTGACCCAAGATTTTCACTCATTACTTTTGCTGTTTCTGAATTAGGTGCAAAACCGCCAAATAGTGTATCCTGACAGTTATCCACAATAATACTTGCTCCTTCTTTTCCATAATTCTTCTCTAACTGTGCTAATGATTGAATTATTGCTACTATGGAAATATTTCTTGATCTCGATGCCGAAAACATCATTTCTGCTGATTCGATTTTAGGGATAGTTCCAATTTCATCTAGATACATAATGACCTTTCTTTTTAATCTTCCACCCTGACTATCAGCACAAGCCAACATTTCACGATAATACTGTTGAATAAAAAGAGAAATCAAAAAGTGTTTTGTGTTATCTTCTTCAGGCATTACTAAAAAGATTGCAGATTTTTCACTGCAGAATTTTTCTATATCAACTGTAGTTTCAAAACATAATATCTGTTCAATTTCAGAATCAATAAATGCATTTAAACGAGATAAAACAGTAGAAAGAACAGACATCATTGCCTGTTCTCCTGTATTCAAAGCAGCTCCAGCAAACCACTTTGCTTTATGGTTATCAGGCAAATAATCAAGCAGGATCTGAAACTGTGTTTTCCCTTTTATTCCAGAAGGTTTCAACAGATCCTGAACAAGTTTAAATACACTGACGATATGTCTTTCTCCATCATCACAAAATTCAGAAATAATTAAAATGATACTTGTAAGAAGTCCCTCTGCCGAATCATAAAAGAATGAATTCTGACCATAGCTTGATGCACTTTCTCCATCAGAAAAAATAATTGTTTTAGCAATTATTTTGGCGTACTTTTCTGTCTTGGCTTTTAAAGACAAATCATTTCTGTTTTGTTTGTACTGATCCATATATTTATTGACCATATGAAGCATATTGTTCCCATCTGAAAAAAGGGGGTTTCTTAAGTCAATAACTGAAATATTGTACCCATAATAATCATGAGCAATTCCACCATAATTACGATACAGATCACCTTTTGTATCTGTTGTTATAAAAGAGACACCACTGGCACAGGCATATTCTAAATTTGGATATAAAAAATGGGCTGTTTTTCCAACACCAGCAGCACCAATCATCAATAAATGAATATCATCACAATCAACATATCCGAATGTTTTTCCAAAGTTTATTTTACTTCCTACAACCAATCCCTGTGATTTCGGAAGATCAATGCCTTTTCTCCACTTCACACTGTCAAATTCAATATATTTCAAGCTTTGATGAACCTCTTTATCTGTCGCAAATCGAGCTGTTCCATATTGTCCATCGCCGACTGTTTTCGATTTGATCTTATTCAGATTATAGTTTCCATTAAAATACACAGCACATCCTATAAAAAGAAAAAATAAAATACCAAACGCTATAAATATTCCTTGTGATTTTGTCATCGTTTTTTCTCACCTTCTTCACCTATTCATTCAAATCCTTTCATTTGAAAAGACTCCTCAAAATTTTCAACTGGTTCAACATATTCACTGATAATATTCAAAGCCTCATCATAGCTTTTCGCATTAAAAGTTATTCTTTCAAACATCTCGTTGGCTTTTTCTTCATACCCTGCACTTTTTAATGTTCTTGAAGCAATACCCATAAGATTAAAAATATTTCCATCTTCACCTATCATCTTTGCCTTTGGTCGTTCTTCTTCAAGAAGACCATATGCCTGTTTATTTTCCATAGCTTTATAAATCTCCCTTCTATAATGAACATCCATATAAAAAAGACCTGCAGATAAATTTCTACAAGCCTTTACTAGATTATTTTTGTTATTTCCTTTAACACAGTTTTTATAGTCAGCTACTGACTGACAAACATTTTCAAACATCTTTTTTGTATTGCCATTGTCCCTATAACTTCTATAATCCTGTTTCAAATATGACCAGACTGGTGAATCATCTGATAATGGGTAAGAGAATCCCAAAAGAGAATGCTCATGAATCATTGTCATTTTTAAAAGTCTATCCAACTGCGCCTGAAACTTAAAATCATCTCGTGGTTCTTTTCCATTAAAAGAATAATAGAACTTGGCAAAAAGTGAATCAAATTCATCTTCTTGAAATTTTTCTTTTACAATTGTTTTAAAATCACTTTTGATATCTGAAACATATTTCATTGCTTCCTGATATTTAGGACTGTCTGTTGATTTAATAAATTCAACATTATTTTGTTCTTTCAGATCTTCATTAAAATCTTTATTTCTTGCACGAATACATGAAATAGTGTAACTGCCTTTTTCATTTAGAAAGTCACTTATTCTCTCTGCACCTTCGATACCTGCAATATCATGATCCAGACACAAATAAATTTCATTAATATTTGGATGAACATCTAAAAAATGATCCAGTCCTATTTTAGAAAGTCCATTCAAAGCAATATAACTGTTTTCCATCCAATACTCTTTGTTTAAAGAAATATAGGAAAGCATATCAATAGGTGCCTCAAAAACATAGACCTTGTTGGATGATCCTTTATAATGAAACGGATATAATGGATCAGATCCTTCTATATTTCCTCTAAATGACTGATTTTTACCATAAGTTGCAGTACCCCTTTTATGCCCATGACGAGCCACACCATTTTCATCCAAACCAACAAATACAGCATTGTGGTATTCCTTATCTTCGTATATCAAACCTTTTCTTACAAATTCATCAATGACTTCCTTATCAAGAAATCTTGTTTTCAAAAGATACCCATAGATCCTGTTTAAAGTTTCATTTTTTTCAGGAAGTTTAAATTCTGCCTTTTCTGTTTTTTCATAAGGAACTGACATTTGAAGATCACCCACATTGGATAGAAGAAATTCCACAGCCTGCTTAAAATTATAGTTAAAATATCTTTGAACAAATGCTATCGGATAACCACCTGCTTCTGCCTTCCAATCATAAAAGCGATTACCTCTTACAGTAATACTTGTATGCCTTGCCCATCTCATATCCTTTCCTGATTTTATGAGTGCTTCACCTTGCATTTGAAGAAAAGATGCAATATCAACTGAATTAGCCATTGCAATCTGTTCTTCACTGAACATTCTTGCCATTACTGATGCCTCCTTGCTTTTTTCTTTTTGTTTTGCTTTTTACCTTTGATTGACTTTACTTTCATAGACTCATCTTTTTGTATATGCGTAATACTTTTAATTTTATCCTTCATATCTTTCACCTTTTTCTTCAAATTAAAAACGAAGTGAATGATCATCTTCCCTATGACCCGTTGCACTTCGTTTTCTTATTAATTTCTGTTTGAGTTTATGTTCGACTCCTGTAAGAATCGTATTTCTTATTGGCAACTCATTTTCAATGATTCTTCCAATATGACGAAACATTCTTGTTGTCATCATACTTAATGGAACTTCTTTTATATCATCTATATGATCTAAAAAATATTGAGCGTATTCATTTCCATTTTCAGCGGCCAATGTTAATAGCTCTATGGCTCTCTCTTTATCCTTTTCAACGTCTTTTCCTAAAAGGTACATTTTACCTAAATAATACTGTGCATATTCATTTCTATATTCACAGGCTTTATTCAGATAATAAATTCCCTGCTCCACATTCTTTTCAGTAACTTCACCTTCAACAAGAATTTTACCAATTTTAAATTGTGCTACTGAAAAATTTTCATCTGCCGACTGATAAAGATAATGAACATACAAATCATTATCTCCTAATTCTCTATAGATATTTGCAAGTCGGTTATAAGCAAATTTGTTATCACCACTTTGTTTATAACACTCTATTGCCTTATCCAAATCACGATCTATATAGAATCCATCATGATAGATTTTACCAAGTATATATTTAGCTAATGGAAGTTCACATTTTTCAAGCCATTCTATACTTTCGGGAATCATTTCAAATTCATTGTTTTTAATTGCTAAATTGATATCACCTATTTTTTTATAGTCACGCCTTATTTTATATTCTTCTAACAAACTATTTTCTTCATTAAATTCCATACCTGTTTCATTAGTCACATCATCCAATTCACTATTGCCGAAATTATGAATATCTTCAAAATCCTGCATGACCATATTTAAAATCATATTCTTGATGCTTTTAAATTCTTTTTGTTCAAGAAGTAGTAAACGTTCAAGGACAGTGTCATTATATGTCTCATTGACTTGTTGTTTATACAGATACCATTGTTCATATAGCTGTGCAATATTTTCATCCTTTTCAAGTTCTCTTAAAATATCGTTGATAATCTGCTTTGATTCCTTTGGAATATAGGCATACATCATTCTTCCATGATAATCTTTCAAGCTCATTTTGAGTTTTAAAAGGTCATTAAAAATCTGTGAACTGTCAAAATGTTCATGATCCATTCCATTTAAAATTTCAACGACTTTTTCTTTACTGTATTTTTTTATTTCATCTCGATTGGCAGTCTGATTTTCATAAATATGTAAAAGATCATTTTTAAAAATACTTCCAGCATACTGTTTTCTGATTGACTCTATTCCTTTTTTAGTTAAATAACCCTCTTTAGGATTCTTTGAATAGGCAACCATATGAATATGAGGATGATGACCTTCATTATGAAAAGCAGCAAACCATTTGAGATTGTTCGGATCTATCTTCATTGCCTTTGCCAGATCATTTCTTTTTTCCTGACAAAGTGACATCCAGCTTTGAACTGAATCAAAGCCTAAACGGATAGCATCCTCTCTTTTTATAGAAATGATATGTGTCCAGACGTTACCTTCATGTTCTCCTATTTCTTTGACAACATCATTCAGTTCAAATTGAAGACCTGCATCTGAAAATAAACCATGCTCACCAAGCTTTTCTACTCTAGGGCGATGTGAAATATAATCTATATAATTTTCCTTTGTTGCAATATCATCAAGATTAGCATCAATCACACTCGATATAAATTCACTGGCATTTTCTCTTGTTGGATTTTCTTTGAAATCATTATATTCAAACATTCCTGTTGCAGTTGGATAATCCTTTATAAGCTGTTGAATAAGTTTCTGCTGTTTCTTTGTTGCATTCATATTTCCATAATCACTTTTGAACTTTTCTACACCTTCTCTGGTAGCAATATAATTCACATAATATTCTTTATGACTTTTACCTTTCATATATCCTGACTTAACAATAATTCTTACCATAATCTTTACCAAATAAAAAAAGGAAACCTTTTTAAAGTTTCCTAACATATACTTCCTATCTTCTATTAAAAAATACATCTGCAAGATCATATCCTAAATACAATGCCTCTTTAAAAACAACTATCTCATTTTCAAGTTCTATTTCTGATGAACATCCTATCCATTCCTCATTTATTTTGTTTGCTTCTTCCTCACCATATACCTGTATCAATGCCTTCATAATTTTTTTATGAATTTCATCTCTGATTTTATTTAACTCACATTTTTTTGAAGAATCCTTTCTATTATTTTCATAGAATAGGTCATCTCCATAATAAAGCTGTTTTATAAATTCATCCTGTTTTGACATGTAGATCATTCCTTTCTAGACGACATACTATCACAACAGTTTTTATATAGCTATTATGAATCAGGAACCTTTTTGATATTTATTTATATCTTCAAAACTTATCTTGCCATTGGTTGCTTTAACTTCATTCATACATTTCACTCTTAATTTTTTAAGAGTATCATTATCAACATCAGCTATTGCTGAAAGAACATTCATAACCATTGAAAGCTCCACTGTATTTTTATAAAGCAATTTTGAAATACGATCTTCACTTGATTTAACAGTTCCTTGAACTGCACTTGAAATAGCAAAAGGCAAATACTGATTTTCCAACGTTGAACGATTATACCCATCATAAAACTTAATTGCTCTTTCAATAAACTCACTTCGACTTTTGCTGTCATCTGTTTTTGTCATTTCATCCAGTCTGTCCATCACATCTTGACTCAGCCAGATCGTTGTTCTTTTCTTATTCACATTTTATTTTCCTCCAACAAAAAAAGGATACATCTGCATCCGTTTTTCTCTATTATATATAATTTAAAATTTATCAATTTCATTATTCTAATCACAATTTTACATTCATTTTTTCATCAAATATTCTTGAATTTACAAGCAATAATAAATGACCCCATTTGTGTCGTAGGTAGTGCATAGGTAGTTAATAGGTAGCAATTCTCAATATCTGGTATATTGACTTTCAGTTTTGTATAAACTATAATGTAGTTGAAAAAAGGAACTGCCAGTAAGCGGTTATCCTTGGATTTTGTATTTTTGTTAAAATAACTAACTCATACTTTTCCAGAGGGTGAGGTAGTTATTTTTTTGCACTTTTATCTATAATGATAAGAAGTAACTTTACAATGATTCCTATAATAGACACAATAAATGCTAACGCTGTTAACACCACCATGACTGTTTCATATGTTGTCATTGCGCATCACCTCCGTTTTTCAGATTTTCCCAAAACTTCTAGGAATATGAATTTCGAAGGATTGCGTACCTTCGTCATGACGACCAAGGATAACCACCTACCGTATACGGCTGTTCCATTTATGATTATAACATATCACATATTTTCAAACTACATTTTCCGTCAAAATTCTGCTTACGCTGTTTTTGACGACCTGTTATCTCCTGCTGTTTCTAGGAGAACATTTAATATACAACGCCACTATTGACGCACTGTCTTCAATAATGACGTTGTTTTTCTTTTGTGAACCTCTTTGAAACAACGGGCATTGCCCGTTGTTGTAAGGTGAAGCGACGTCGCTTCTTTAACCTGCACACGCCACATCTTTTAAAAGTTACCCTTATTTTTCAATTCAAATTGGACATTCTATCCATCTATTTTTTAAAACCTTTAAAATAAGGGCACACGTTTTTAAACAAATAAAATTGGCATACTTATTCCATATTTCTATAAAAAGCGCACACAATCAAAATTTACCGCCAAACACTCCTTGATACATTGATTTATGGATGTTCCTCAATGATTGTTCTGGGCTTTTTACTAACGACCGGTTCATCTCCTTCTAATTCTTCAATGAATTCTCTGACCTCTGGTTTGACGTGCTTTTTATAGATTTGATTCAAGCTTTCCATAATTTCTACTTCAATTGTTGTATTTTTCTTTGCAAGATTTGAGTTGATTGCTCGAACTCTTGCTTCAGGATATTTTATTTTTATCTCTTTTTGTTTAACCATTTTTAAAACCCCCTTATCGTTATTTCAATTTTTTCAAACACTTCTTGCTGCTCGATTTCCTCTAATTCATGAAATCTTTCTTTATATTCATTGACCTGTTCATCGGTTAAAGAAACTAGATCTTCTGATCCATCATCTCCTGCAATAAAAAAAGTGCCAGCAATAACATCTCTGCCAACACGTCTGTTTGCCTGTAAATTCATGAGTTTTCCTTCCTCGTTACAGACAAGAACAGTATTATCATTCAAGTCAATTTCTTCAATCAGACCACCAACAACTCTTTGCATATCATCCAATGTATTTTCTATATATTCAACCTTTGGTTCTTTCATTGGCTCAACAACGAGTACACGTATTTTTTCATCGGCTTCTCGTATTTTCTCCTGATTTTGAACACTTTCAATAACATAGAAGCTGTCTTCACCTACAATAAGACCTAAACTTTGTCCATTATCCCACTTCATATGGATTGTTCCAATATCATCAACTGTTTCTACAGTTCCTAATGTTCCAGAGGGAACAGGATGATGAGGATCGTCCATAGAATTGAGCATGATCCTTGTTCCCTTTGGATATTTCTGTTTGATTTCCTTAATTTTATCTTGATTCACTTTCCTCACCTCCTTACATTTGCAAACTAAAATTTATTTTATTTTCCTGTTCGATATTCAACAGATCAACTTGAAAATTTTCTTTAATAAACTCATTGACTTTGCCTGTTGGATGTCCTATATCTCCATCATCAAAATCACTTTGAAGTTGCATCGCAACAGAATTGATAAGTTCCATAAGATAATCTCTGGAATATTCTGTATTAGGAAACACCTTATTGATATAAATACCATTTGTATCAAACAGTACCAAGCCATTGTGCTTTATAGAGATTTCAAGATCACCAAACATCCCTGCATTCTGTACAAAGTTTCCAATTTCTTCATACTGAAGATCTATACATTTTTCATGATCCGTTTTTAAACAGCCAACATATTCTGTATGCAAATAGTTCTTTATAAATTCATTTTGTTCATTCATTACTATCTTCCTTCCATCATATTCAGTCTGTAATAACCACTCCAGTAAGACACAGTATTCATGGCAACATTGCTGTCGTTACTGTTTTCATGTATCCACACGGCTTCGCCTTTTGCATTCTTTCCTGCATAGATTCCCACATGAGTTGTCTTTCCTGATTTGTTAATTAAAAAGGCAAGATCACCCGCTTTGAGATCTTGCTTTGCTATTTTTTTGCACATTTTTATCTGTCCTGATGTATTTGCATTGCCAAGATTATTGTTCATAACTGTCCAATAGACCCAGTCTACAAAATGTGAACAGTCCAGTCCTTTTTTATTTCTTCCTTTGCTGTCTGGTGCAACAGTTACTCCAAAATCATTACCATCATATCCTGCACACTTGGCAGAACCACCCCAGTAATAAGGTATCTTTCCAACAGCATCCGCAGCCTGCATCACTATTTTCTTTCTGATTTCACTTGTATCTTCAGGCATATTTTTAATCAGTTCATCCATCTGCTCTTTGGAAAGTGTTGTGACTGTTTTTCCGTCATTTCCAATCAATGCACCATAACAGGTTTCCATTGACTTTTTTGTATCTTTCAGCAGTTTTTCATTCATGTTCTTTTCTAGACTGGCATAGATGACGGCGTTTACAGAAGTAGGGACTTTGACTTCTTCACCCTCTGTAAAACTGTTGACCCATGCCTCTGCCATTTCATCTGAAAATACTTTATGCTGTGAAGAGACCATATAGCCAATAAAATAGCCTTTAACCTGATAAATATTAAGCGATGATCCATTTGTAAAAGTCTGATTAATTTTGTCAATATGGCTGTCAATCAACACAAGTCCATCCTGTATTTCCTGAACATATTGCTTCATTTCATCTGTAAGTTCACTAATTGGATTGTCTTCAAACAGATCCGTTACAAGATTGTGATTGAATGAAATACCATCTGAAAAAATAGCACCAATTAAAACAGTAATAGCAACAAATGGTGAAACAATAACAACAGCTACATTTCTGACAAACTTCCTGCCATCATCACTGCTAAAAAAAGACAGAGCTAACTTTATAAGTTTTGTTTTCATTACTGTCTGACATCTCTATAACCATAAGGATACATTGCTGCTTCTGTTTGATTTAAAACAGTTTCTTTCATTTTTTCAACAGCCTCATCTAAATACTTTTCATCAAGAGAACAGTCCTTATATCCTTGCTTGATTATTTCATAGTATTCCTTACCTGGTACTCCATATTCATAACCATCATTCATCACATAAACCATCGCCTCAGTTGTAATTGTTCCATTAGAAATTCTCAAATTTTTCTTTTCGTAGAGGTGTGGATAACCTTCATAGCGATCAAGGAAATGCTCATCGTTTTCTGAAATTTCCCAAATACCTACAGGTACTTCCATTCCCTTTTTTGGTTCTACAGTCGCAACTGCATTACTTTTATTTCCTCTAAACACCATTTCATAATTTGACAACATACCTGTTCCAACCAGTTTAGCATCTGGACATCTGTGTGCCATCTGCTCCCTGTTTAAATTACTGCCATAAGCCACATAATATTTCATTCTTTTCTGTTCCTCCTTTACATCTGTTGCATGTGCATTCCAAGTTCTTCTTGAACATCTTCCAATGATTCATTATTTGTTTCCTGTGCACTTTGCAATCTTTCTCTTTGCATAACTGCCTGTTGTGGATCTTTCCATGCAATACATCCATCTAGATTTTTTAAAAGATGATGTCGTGCTGTTTTAAATTCATCGCCAATAAGTCCAAGTCGTAAAAGCCAAGTCCTGAACGTATATTTCTCATTAGACGAATTTGTCTTAACTCTGCTTGCCTTATTTTGAACCAATGCCTGATGAGATATTGCCAAACAAAACTGGATATAGGTCTTGATTTCACCTGCATGAAGTGTTCCATTAAACATCCGAAATTCTATTGTTCCTTTTGAAAAAACACTATGAAAATTTAAGGCATGATACCTCGAATCATCATAGTGTTCGTATTTTCTGCTGGTATTTCCGTCATACCAGAGATTTTCAACTTCCTCAATATCCTTTGGCTTTTTTCGATTGAGCATTTCTAAAAAATCATCATCTATTTTCTTACAGAATCGTACTTCTCTCTGCGGTCTTACTTTTAAAGCTTTAAAGATAAGATCCTCTTTTGAATACATAATATTTGCAATATTTCTTAATGATCTGGCAGTGTGTTTTGAAGCATCCACATGAATGTGAATTCCACAGCTTTCATTGACTTTAGCATGACCATTCCTTCTTAATTCACGAACAATGCTCTGTATCGTTCCAATATCTTCATAATGACAGATAGGCGAAACAACCTCGACTTTATAATCAGGATCATAATCAAATCGATTTCCACATTGCGGTGTAATACTGGCATCTCGTACAATTTTCCATTTTCTTCCGTCTTGATCACAGACAGAATAGGTATCATATACACCACGTTCATGCCTAAAACCTGTATCAAAATGTTTAGCAATAATCAAAGCAGCGCTTCTTCTTGTTAAACCTGTCATTTCTATTTCTATTCCAAAACGCTGACTTTTCATGGATATTCATCATCCTATCTTCCGCCTTTATCACCAAACAGTTTTGATTTATAATCTGGTGCATGAACAATAAGGTTGTATCTTTCACTTCCACATTTATAAAGACAGGCACCTCTTTGTGGATATTTAATAAGTTCATATTCACTTTCTTCAAGCTGTAACGTATCAATATAAAATCTTGCATCCGTATTTCCTGCATTGAACAGGAACGTATGTGTTGGTATTGAAAACAATGGTTTTGTTAGTTCTCTGATTCCTTCAATATTGAAATCTTCCAGATTTTGAGAAGCTAAAATAACAGAACTTTCCTTTTTTCGAACACGCTTCATAAAATTTCTAATGTATTCTACTGCTGTTGTATTTGTTAAAAAAAGATAAAGTTCATCGATTGAAGCTACTGTATACCCTCTTTTCAACAGCTCATTGGACATATAGGAAAGGATATTAAAAAGCATCGCATCTTTTAAAGACTTATTTGCCTGTAAAAGATCCTTAACACCAAAAGTCACAACCTTTTGTGAATGAATATTGGTATGCCCATTAAAGAAACGACTGTCACTTCCCACACATATTGAATTTAATAAAAGCAGTATTTCACGCAGTGACTCTCTTGTATAAATGTTATTTCTGTTTGTGTTGTAATGTTTGTATTCTTCATCAATGTAATCATAGAGATCACTCAATATAGGGTAGTCGTCATGTTCTAGAACACTAAGATCTGTCTTTTCATTAATGTTGAATCTTTGATAGACTTTAACCAACATAATTTCTAACGTATCGATTTGCTCCTCTGTAAACGCCTTATATGTCTTGAAAAAATCCTTTAAAAAGGAAATATGTTGTGCAAGAACTGTTGACTGTTTAAATGCAACAGGAACATCATCTTCACCTGAATCTTCTATATCTTCTGACCATTGTTTTGGTTCAAGAACATTAACGATATATCGTCCTGCCATCATATCAATAAAAACACCGCCAAGATTATAGGTTACTTCTTCATATTCATGTTCAGGATCTAGAGTTATTAAAGACATTCCCTGTTCTCTTAAATTCAACAGTAAAAGTTTTAAAAGATATGATTTTCCCTGTCCTGAATTTCCAAGAATAAGAGCATTGGCATTTGTTCTGTCGTCACTTCTTTCATTGAAATCAACAATAATATTGCTTCCAAATTTATCGTGACCTATATAGATTCCATGCGGATCTGTCTTACCTGAATAGTTAAATGGAAAAAGATTTGCAACACTCGATGCTGGAAGAACACGTTCAAACTGCTCCTTGAATCCATCATATCCCGATGGAGTAACCGCTAGAAATCCTTCTTTTTGTCTTAAAAGAAGACGATCAACATTCAACTTGCTTCGCACAAGTTCTGTCATCATTTCAGTCTGAATAAGTTTAAGTTCATCATAGCTGTCAGCAATCAACTCAAAATAAACAGCACAGTGAACAAGTGGTTCTCTGTTTCGATGCATATTGGCAATCAGTTCAATAACATCATTAAGATTGCTTTGAGCAGTTACTGTTTCTTTTAGATCTTGCGTATTGCTTTGTCTGAGCCTGTTTTTATTAGCTGCATTTCCAATGATCTTCTTTTCTTCTGCAGAAGTGACCTGTCTGGCATAAATATGCAAGGTGACTCCGTCTTTTTCACCCATATAACGTAAAAGTGCCTGTTCATCTGTAGAGGTTGGATACTCTCGTAATGCCCAGACACTTCTGTAGCTGTTTCCACAAATAAAATATTCTGTATAGAAACGTATTGTTGAAGGTGCAATCATATCAAGGTAATCCTGCACTTTGATTTCTTCTTCATCTTCAACTTCAGCCTTTTTGAATTTACCAAATAATTTATTGAACACCATCATACCACCTCTTTCCATCATAATCTTCAAACTGACTTGTTGTAACATTCTGTTCAAAATAGACAGCCAACATTCTTTTAATCATTTCCTTGTCTGCTCGTGTTACAGAGATATTTTGCATACGAATGAGTTTTTCAATACGATGGATCAAAGAATGTACTTCTAACTGATCATCAGGTTTTATACGAACAGCGATCAGGAAAAGTCGTGCTGTTGCTGTCTGTGTTTGAATCTTATCCAAATGATACAGATCTTCTTTAAGAAGCCTGATAACAACTTCTTCTGTTTCTTCCTGAATTCTTTTTTTCAGAAAATATTTGTTTTCTTCAAAATTATCTCGACTGTTCAGACAGATAATTTCAATATCATTTAGTCCTTTTACAACATTTGTAAGTGCAAATATCTTTGCACCTATGTTTTCTTTTGACATAACAGAAAGATTTTGTGGCTGAACAACAAAAAAGACGACTTCCTCTCCATTAAACAGTTTCAAACTGTAATCGGTAATCGTCTTAGTATTGATCAGCATCCTTGTACTGGATACTTTTTTATTTTTCTTTGTTTTCTTTTTCACGGTATCTTTCTTCTCTGTTTTCTTCTTTCTTTTCATCATAGCCTCCATTTCTTTTTCCTGTTTTCTGTATTCAAGGGTGTTTTTATTTCACCTGTAAAATGCCATTTATATAGCTGTTGTGAAAATATAAAGAAGGCAAAGGCATATGATAAAAAATCAAAGATACTGGTATCAGCCATACGGATAGTTAAAAAAGCATAGCACCCTACTAATGCCATTGGCATATAAAAATTGGCATGAGAAATGGCAATCACTCCAATGATTGCCCCCACACCTACGATTCCAATATCTCTTAAATACCATAGCCATAATGTTGCCTTCCCTTTTAAATTATCGGGATACATATACATTTTAGTTCAACCTCATTTCATCATTCATTTTTCTATCGACCTGTATATAGGTCATCCATTTCTTTTCATAATAATGCTGTTCAAGATAGCGATACAATAACAGATTCACCCACTCATCATATTCTGGAACTTCTTCATAAAGAATGATTGGCTTTGAACATTGCTGTACGATTTGAACTTTTTCATCACAAATCGCATCAAAAACACAGTCCTGCCAGACACCCTTTTCTTCTGTTTCTTTTACAAGTTCATCATCAACTAAAATCATTCCACTTAACAAATTTGTATTTAAATTATCAACATCATATGTAAAACAATGCTTTTTCCCAACGATACCTTCATACTTGCATGTTGCAACAAACCATTTATATTTTTTCAGTTCTTCGATAGTCATGCTGTACCTCCTACAACAGAAATACCAAATAAGCAGGAAAAATGCAAGATGATTATTAGCTTCTGTTCATAATTGTTTTTGTAATATTCATAGCTGACTGAGCCGCATAAACAGTAGACATGATATTTGCTTTCATGCTTGTATCAAGTCCAAACTGTCCTGCAATTCGTGGAATTTCACTGGCTGCCAGTATCAAGCCGATTCCTAAAAGACAGTTTTCTTTCATAACACCCAGACCTGCAATTAAAATGACTGCCTGTAAAAATGCAGTAAGACATATACCAATGATCTGCTTGCACCATTGAATAAAGCCATCTGTATAGCCTCGCACAATTGAAAACATATAAAGCGATCCTACTGCAATCATTACTAAAAGGATACCTCCTCTTTTTAGATTTGCGAAGAACACTTTGATAATGGAATAACCCATCATAATCAGCAAAAAGATAAGCAGTACCGTTCCAAGCGACAGCTTTTGCATATATGACAGTGACTTAATTGCTGAATCACCTACGGACTGACTTCCTACAAGTTTAGCAAGTCCATTGGACATGGTTACCTGTAAAGAAATACAGAATTTATACAATTCTACTGGCAATACAGTAAACAAAGACACAGCCATAAACCCTTTCATAGCATTAAGACAGGCATCTTTGATACTGCCACGACCACTTTGATATTCAACAGCTATTTCAAATACTGCAACGACCATTCCTGAAACAAACAGCGCCCATCCAAAAAGTCTAAACAGTTCTATAATGGCTCTTACAAAGTCATAGTCAAACAGATCGGCTCCCATTGATCCCATCATGCCAAAGAATTCACCTAAAAATTCAAGTAGCTTACTGTAGATCCAATCAACGATCTGACCCATGACCTTATCTGCGACAAAATCCCATAAAAACATAATCTATTCCTCTATAAGACTTTCCAGATATAGTTTGGTGCAATCAAGGAAAATGTTAAACACGCAAACAGTATTGCTGGTGTTGTCCAATCAAACTGTCCTTGTTTTCTGTAATCAAAATATGCCATTGCAAGTTTAGCAAAGAAAAAGACAGCAAGTATAATATCAATAACAGGAAACACAACATTGTTGACAATGTTTTTAATCTGCGACTCCATTTGTTTCCAAGCCTGCTGGATAACACTTGAAACATCTCCTGCCGCATAAGACTGTTTCATTGTTAATACAAGCATTATTAAGATGATTATCAAACAGATAATGACCTTTACTTTTTTATTTTTTAAAATTTGTACCATTGTTTCCTCCTTTTCTAAACAGCTTCTTCGATTGTCTGTTCATTTAATAAATCTACAAGATCCTTTGCAAATAATCCTAAATCCACATTTTGATTTAAAAGACAGGTAATCATATCTTTTCCTAAATAGCTCAACACATACTGTGGATTGGTAATGACCATTTGTCCCTGTTCAACAATGATCTGAATACTTTCATAATCCAAATGACACATATCAAATACCCTTTTGGGAATGCAATAAAAATCTTCATCGAACAGTTCTTTTTCATTTTCTGCAGTTACTTTAAAGCACTTGTCCTTGATACCATCTTCCTGAATCAAACAGACTGTTTCACCTTTTCTTAACAGCAACTTATTAACTAAACTTTCAGGAAGGGTCACTTTATTCCCTTCCTCAAGTTTCATCTGATACTCATTCATCATTTTCATCACCTCCATCCTGCTCAAATAAATCAAGCTGTTTCTGTATTCCTGAATTCTTCATAGGATTGTAGTTGGAAATCAACACTTCTGGAAACTGTGAGCTCTTATCATAACGAAGAGCCATATTGTTGATTCTTGAAAATCCTTCAATATAAAAATCTTTGTACAGATCTCGTATAAATTCACAGTCATTGTAAGAAAGCAGGAACTTTCCCTGTAATTTCTTTAAGGTATCCCTTAAGCGAATGTGATCTTCCTTTGTGAATACGACAGAATAATGTCCTTCAGTTTCATAGTAGGGAGGATCCAAATAAAAAAAGGCATCTGATCGATCATATTGAATAATCAGTGCCTCAAAATCCTTGTTTTCTATAACTGTATTTGCCAATCTGTCGCTGATTTGCCAGACCGTATTAAATGCTTTACGTACATCATAAGGTCGACATCCAAAAGTTTTACACCCTGAACCATAAGAATATCTGACTAGCTTAAAAAATGCAACAGCAAGTTTTACATCCTGTTTTTCAATTCGTTCTTGCTTCATGATTTCCATGATTTCTTCTTGCTGAAGCTCGGTAAAATAAACCTTTACCTTTTCCATTTCTTCCTGTAAAAATTTATCTTCTACTCTTTGCTTGGTTATAATTTCTTTATAAAGATTAAAGATATTTCTTCCGTTTTCAGGAAGATAACCAAGTTCTTGAATAAAAGCCAATGGCTGATCTCTTACAACCGCAAACATATTTGAAAGGTTGTTGTTGAAGTCATTATAGACCTCAAACTTATCTGGCTTTTTTCCAAACAGTACCCACCCTCCTCCACCAAACACTTCAATATATCTTCCATAGTTTTGTGGAAATCTTGCATAGATTAGATCTCTAATAGACTTCTTTCCACCTACCCATGAAATCAAACTGTTCATTTTCATCTTATAGTCATCACCTCCTTCAAAATCATTTTTCTTTGTTACAGACAGATACTCTTGAATGAAAACCATTCGATATCTGCAATCCAGTATTTATAGACAATGTAAAGAAAATAGGTAATGAAAATGACTAACAACATAAACATTACCTTCTGATTCCTATTCATCTTTACCTCTTTTGATTTTACAGATCACTGCTGCAATTAATAATCCACTGGCAATTAGTAACGCACTCAATGATTTATAGTCTGTATCATCACCTGTTTTTACAACAACAGGTTTTGCTTCATCTTTCATAACCACTTTTTGAACTTCTCCTGTATCAGAGATTGTAAATTCAACATCACTTGCAACATTGTAACCTGCTGGTGCTAAATCTTCATGAAGCACATAAGTTTTTGAAACAGTTAATCCTTCGATTCGATGTGGTTCTTTTCCAGAAATCCATGATTCAACTACTTCACCTGTTTCCTTGTCTTTTAAGGTAAGTTTAGCTCCTTCAATTTCTTTTCCAGTTGTTGCATCTACTTTTGAAATATCTACCTTTGTGATTTCATCTTTCATTTTAACTTTAGTCACACTTCCATCTTCATTTACTGTAAATGTTACATCACTTGCTGTTGCATATCCTAATGGTGCAAGATCTTCATGCAAGATATATTTTTTACCTGATACAAGACCTCTGATAATGTGAACATCTTTTGTTGATGTCCATTCTTCTACAAGATTTCCATCTTCATCTCTTAATGAAAGTTTTGCACCTTCAAGTTCTTTTTCATTAGTTGCATCAACTTTTGAAATTTCAGTTGCTGTCTTTTTATTAAGAACATCAAGTTCTTTTGAATAGATGATCTTATCAGTGTGATCGTAGCTTAAATCAATATCATAGACCTTATTGTTTTTAACATAGCCTTCTAATTCTTGAACTTCTTTCAACTCATATTTTCCAAGAGGTAATCCTGAAATATGAATTTCACCTAATTCATTAGTCACATAATATCCGTTTTCTGAAATATCCATTGAGACAGCTTCACCTTTTTTATAAAGAAGTGTATTTCTTCCATCAAGTGAATAGATGTCTTCTTTTGCTGTCAATTGGAAAGTAACACCTGAAAGATCTTCCAATGTATCTCTGTCTCTTTTTTGTACATGGATTTCACCATAAGGTGCAATGTTCGTTACATTCTTTGCAATGACATATTCTTTAGTTGTTAGATCTTTTTGTTCTAGATTGATTTGATGTACTTTTTCTGAAAGCACATATCCTTCATTTGTTAAAGTTTCCTTTAATTCATATTTGCCCATGAATAGCGAATCAATGACAAGTTTTCCATTGGCATCTGTTTTTCCTTTGGCAACAGTAGCTCCTTTTGCATAGCGTAAAGTACCATCAACTACACTATAGATATTTTCTTTGGCAGTTAATTCATATTCAACATCAGCTAGTGCTTCATTTGTAGCCTTGTCTGTCTTTGTTAAAACGATTTTTCCTTTTGGCTGTGCATTTTTAACTTTGACAGTTAGAATTGGATCTTCATCCTCATCCTTGTCATAATCTCTTGTATTTGTGATTGTGAATTTCACGGGTTGTTCTAGTTGCAAGAAGCCTTTAGGTGTTTCTACTTCTTCGATAGAATAATCTCCTGCATCTAACTGTAAAGGAAGTGTTACTGTTCCTTCTTCAGCATCCTTTACTGTAACAACGTTTTTAGAATTGGTTGTAAATGTGTCATATTTTTTACCGCCAACTTTTTGTACAACATAGTTTCCTTTTGAGTCTTTGATTTTAAATGATGCACCATTTAATGTGACTTTCTTTCCTGATTCGGCATCTAATTTAATAATTTTAAGTTGTGACGAAAATGGTCGGTTATTCACATTGACACGTTTTACCTGTTCAACATCTTTATATTCACTGTAATCATCTGTTACTGAAATTGTGAAATCTGGTGCTGTAATATACTCCTTAGGAGTCTTTGTTTCTTTGACGATATATTTTCCATAAGGAAGATATGGCGTATTTGCTTTACCATTTGAATCAGTTGTGATGACTGCATAAGTTGTAGCGTTATCCCATCCGACATGGTTTACTTCACTGTACAATTTGAACGTGAACTCTGCTCCTTGTAATCCTTTTACAAGACCTGAAATGCTGTCTTTTTCTCCTGACTTGAAAACTTGGATCTTTTGCATATTCACTCTGTTAGTACCTTTTGCACTTCTTGATACTTTTGAAACTGTTTGTCCTTCATAATCGATTGATACACTGATCTTTGTATCATTGAATACCAATGAATCATTTGTTTTTGATTCTTGAATGTAATATTTTCCTAATGGTAATTCACTCCAAGCAATCTTTCCATTGGCATCTGTTTTCTTGCTTGATACCAATGCACCTTTTTCATAGTAAGTTTTTGTTCCAGCCTGATTTGTAATCTTTTCACTTGCGTGTAATTCAAAAGTAACACCTTCAGCAGTAGCATCACCTTTTAGACCATTTGTTTTAGAAGTATCGATTTCTTTTTGAATATCAATGTTTCCTTTAGGTTCATCATCTGTAACACTCAATACTGTTGTCTTATCTTTTTCTACTTTGACTGTAAAAGTATCTGTATTTAAAAGATAACCATGTGGTGCTTCTGTTTCCTTGACTTCATAAGTTCCAACCAATAGATCATTCACTTTAATCTTTCCATTTTTTACAACGGTATTTTCATTATAACCGTCGTATGAAACAGATTTGATATTGAATTTTGCACCATCAACAAGATCTTGATTTGTATTCTTTTTAGTTAATTCTAAAGAACCAAAATCAAGCCATTCAATATTTAAATAAAGACGTGCATCATCTGGATCCATATTCCAAGTTCCTTGTGCTTGAGTTCCTGCACCTCCATCATGAATAGCTAACGCTGTAAATCGTTCACATCCGTTTCCACATACATTGTCACTCACAAAATTTGATGGTGAATTTTGACATGGCGCTGTGAAATAGAAGCTTTGTCCGCCATACACTTTTGCAGTCCCACCTGTTTGTGTTGCAGAAGTTCCAGCAATGTGAATTGTCACATTTGAAGCCAATGGGATATTCACTTCAGCAGATGAAGCACCATTTAACTTCACAGTATTTGTAACTTGTTGATTGCTTGTCTTATCATAGCTTGCTTTAAACAATGCTCTGTTTCCTGATTTATTTCCTTCCCAAGAAACACCATTACCTGGATCAGGTAATGAAATGATTCGACGATAGATGTTCATGATATTTGTACCATAATTACTTCCAAATGTTTGGTTGAACAAGTTTTCATCAAAACCTTTCCATTGTCCTGAATAAGCGCCACTTAAAAAGATATGTGTCAAAAGATATTTGATATCATCATTTGTAAGAGGGTCATCTGGACAGATAGCTGTCTTTAGATCAGCATCCGCAGCAAATTCACCATAGGCTGCCGGACCTCCAAAGCCATAATAAAGTAGCTTTCTTACGTTTTCATTATTTTCAATGACCTGTGCAGGATATTTACCACTTGCAGGTGTTTTCTTTTCTGCTTCCAAACAGAAAGCCCATTTACCATCATATTTACATGAATACGTTGACCATGAAGCAATGGATGGAATCTTTCTGCCCCACCATTCTGGATACTTGATATTTTTCACTCTTGTAAATTCTTTAGGAACGGATGGATCATAAGCATTTACGACACTCATTCCAAGCGTATTGAAACACATTGAAAATACCATTCCTATTGCCAAAAAAATCTTATATAGTTTAGAAAGTTTATTTTTCATTTTACTTTTTCTCCTGTTATTTATTGTTTGCAATGCAAGTTTTAAACATTGCCCTACTTCTTTTGTTTATTAAATGTAAAAAGGACAATCTTTCGATTGTCCTATGGCTTGAATACCCATTTATTTAAATACATATATTCCTCCAACAAAAAAAGACAGATCATATCGACCTGCCTGCTTATAATATTAAATGGATAAAGAATGAGAGATTTTTATAAAAATTTGTTGGTAATATTTTGAATTTTCAGTAATTATCTATGATAAACTATTTACTTATTCTTTATCCGTATTTAATTCTATCATGTTTCTACATAGTTTGATAATGATTTACTTATAAATCCAATTTTCATTTGTGCCATAACGATAATGCGAAGCACCACATACTTCTTCATTTCCTGCACAATGTCCTTCATCTAATAATTGGTTAATTAAAATCTTTACTGAGTAATCGTTGCTATTATAGTAAGACTCGTAATCTTTATAATCTATTGAATGTGTCAATTCTTTTCCACAATCACATTTAACCCAATATGTCACTCTTAAAATCTTTGTTTGTTCTTCCTTTTGAGGTTGTTGTGCATTAGTAGTATTTCCACTTGATGCTGGCTGACTTGGTGTTACAGAAGAAGGCTGATTGCTTTCAACAGGCTGTATTGGTGTTTGTTTTGTTTCAACTTTCTTTTGTGTTTTATTTTCATTAGTATTTTGATTACTCGTTTTCTCTTGAGTTTGCACATCACTTTTTACAGATTCTTGATCTTCCTGAATCGTATCTTCTTCTATTGTTTGTTTGGATGTATCATTTACAGTTTTATCACTTTCATCGGTTTCATCTTTGGATACATCCTCTTTTTTTGATTTCTTTTTTGATACCTCTTTTTGTGAAATAACTACTTCTTTTTTGTTTTCTACATGGTTGTTCATTGGTAGTGCATTACAAACAACCAACAGTGTAGATAATGCTAAAACTATAATATTGCTTTTTTTCATATATTCTCATCTCCTCTACTCATTATCATCATTAAATTTGTACAAAGTCTATACTTGTATTTATTGCTTATCAGAGCTACCATTACTTTTATTGATTTGGAAAAAGCACATTGTAGCAATTCCTATAAATGCTCCAATTTGCATTGAAACAATAGATATGATTATTTCTTTCATTGTACCACCTTCTTTCGTAAAAAAAAGATAGTAAATCTTCTGATCTACTATCTTTTCTTAAACTATTAATGTTCCATATACTGCTTTAATTTTAAAATAAATGTTATTTCCTCATTTTTATAATCAATTGATATTTGTCCATTTATTTTATATACAAGTTCTTTAGTTATTGCTAAACCTAACCCTGAACTTTTCTCTGTTCTACTATTCGATACCGTATAGAATTTATCAAATAACTTATTAACGTTTTCATCATTAATATCATTTGTATCATTTTTAAATGTAAATATAATATAATTATCCTTGCTATAACTCTTTATTTGTGCTTTTGATTTTCCATATTTTACTATATTTGATACTAAATTGTTAAATATTCTTTTTAATGCACTCTCATCTGCAATAACAATCATATGATTCATTAATTTTAAGTCCAAAAATATCTTCTTTTCTTGAAATAAATCATAATACATCCCTATTATTTCTACAAATATCTCATGCGCATTAAGAATTTTTAAATTTATAGGAAATGAATTTGATTCAACTTTTGCAAGTTCAAAAAAATTTTCCATCATGCTTTTCAATGAATCTAATCTTGATTCCATAATTCCTATGTATTCTTTTCTTTTTAAAGCATCAATCTCATCCATTTTAATAAGTTGCAAATAACCTTGTATAGATGTTAAAGGTGTTCTAATATCATGAGACATATTAAGAATTGTTGATTTTAATACATCATTAGATTCCTTGCTTTTTCGAGCCAATCTATTTGTTTGATCAATATATTGATTCAAAGTTTTAATTAGTGCCTCTGCATCATGATTTACATATCCCTTATTTATTCTTGCATTTGTTGATTCATTCATTATTTTTACAAATTGTCTATCAATATTTTTTATCTCTTTTTTTAATAAAATTAAGTGCATACTAGTTAAAAGTAAAAGAATCACCAAAATAATAATTACAATATATAAAATCAACATATTTTAAATCCTATACCCCATACAGTTTCTATAATTGTTGCAGTAGGATTAATTTCTTTAATTTTTTTTCTAATATTTTTAATATGAACTGTTACAGTTTGTGTATCCATGCAAAACTCCTCATGCCAAACTTCTTTAAATATTTTATCCTTACTTACAACTTTATTTGCATTATTAATCAATAATAATAATATATCAAATTCTTTTGATGTAAAATAAACATTTTTTCCATCTACAAACACCTCTCGTGTTTCAATATTTAACAATAAATTATTAAATTCAATTTGTGTTTTCTGTTTTTTATTATTTACTTTTTTATATTTTTTTATATTTCTATCAACTTTTAACTGCAGTTCTTCTAAATTGAACGGTTTTAATAAAAAATCATCCGCTCCTAGTTTTAAAACTTCAATCTTTGTATCATCTCCACTTTTAGCTGAAACTGCAATTATTGGAACATCACTTACATCTCTTACATTTTTTATAATTTCCTCACCTGATATACCAGGTAACATTAAATCTAAAATAATACAACATATTTCCTTATCCGTATTTAACCTTAGCAATCCTTCTGTTCCAGAAAATGATTGAACAGTTGAATACCCTTTTATAATAAAATAATCATTTATAAAATTATTTATATCTGTATCATCCTCAACAATTAAAACACGATCCATGAATAGCACCTTCTTTTCTTTTAATTCATTATTACTTTATCATATAAAATTAATTATTAACATTTATAAAGTGTTAATTTATCATTCACAAAAATTTTCACCAAATTTTCACTTAAAAAATTATCATTTATATGATCTATAACAATTACAATATGCTTTTTAGAAAGTTGTAATATTACATTTTTTATATTTTGAACACTTTCTTTGTCTAATGATGCATAGATTTCATCACATAAATATACATCCGCATTCTTTAAAAGTGCTCTTGCAATTCCAATTTTTTGTATTTGTCCACCTGATAATGAAATTCCTTCCGCACCATAAAAAGTGTTATATCCCATTTCTAAATTCATAATATCATCGTGTATTCCTACCGTTTTGCATACTTTAATTACTCTTTCTTTAGTAATATCGCAATTAAAAAGAGTAATATTATCTAAAATCGTACCTGAAAACATTTCAGTTCTTTGAGAAATATAACCTATTTTCTCTCTATATTCCTTTTGATTAATATTTCTAAAATTATAATTTTTATTAATATTGAAATCACCTGTATAATTGGTATATAAACCACTTAGTATGTTAATCAAAGTAGATTTTCCCGAACCGTTTTTTCCAATTAAATAATATATGTGACCTTTATCAAATTGTAAATTTATATTTTCTATAATATCATTATTATTCAGATAACCATATGAAAAATTTATTAAATTTATTTGATCTATACTCATTTTTTCACACGTACCATTAGAAATTTTTTCATTTGCCTGTGTAAGTACACTTTGAATATTTTTTATTCTTTCAACAGAGACAACTGCTTCCTCTATTTCAGTATTTATTTTTATTAAATCCAAAATTAATGATGTCAATTTTGTACTATAAGTACTAAATGCTACCAATTCTCCAATAGATAAACTACCATTTTTTATATAAATAATTCCAACAATTATTAAGATAATATATGTTATATTGTTGCTAGTTTGTGAATAAAAATCCGCTATATAATTATACATATGCTTTTTTATTCCGGTTTCATACAATGTTGTATTTTTCTTATGATATTCATTAGTGAATACTTTTTCTCTTAAATTTGATTTAATTATAGAAAAACCAGCAAATACTTCTTGTGTAAATGTTGACAACTTATCAGAATTAATTTTTAATTGCAGTTCTGATAAGTTCACTTTTTTTCCATAATATTTAAATAACACCATAGCTATAGGGGCATTTATTAATAATATTAATGTAAGATTCATATTGATATTGAGCAATATAGTCAAAATTACAAAAAAGGATAATATGTCTATGATAATCAATAATCTTGTTGTAAAAAGATTTGAAAACATATTAATATCATCACTAATATTATTCATTAACTGCCCCTTTTCTAGCCTATTAAATTTTTCTACTGGCATATTTAATATTGAAGAAAATACTTTTTTCTTTAAATCAATTTCAATACTTGTTCCAATTTTTAATTGTAATCTATTTGCTATATATGTAAAAAAACTTTGTCCTAATAAGATAAATATTAATAATATTATTAAAAGTTTTATATTATCAATATTTTCTTTTCCTGATTCATCAATTATACACCCAAAAATATTTGGTTCTACTGCTGATATCAATGATGATAAAAAAGCAACTATCATTAATAATATCAAATACTTTTTTTGTTTTTTTATAAATGGCACCGCAAAACGAAATATTTCTTTTATCTTTTTCATATATATACCTTATCCTCCATAAAAAGAAAGATTACTTAATTAAAAGTAATCTCCTTTATGTACTTTATGCTAAATGAATAGTACATGATCCTTTGTATTTACCACATCCTGTTTTAACAAAGCACCCTCCTCTTGGTGTTGCACCTGTTACATTTGGTTCGTTAACTGTTTGCATTTTTGTCACCTTCCTTCCTTATTTATACGTTTAACGATCTATAGTAATATTCCACTATATTTGAAGCATTATACTTTAATGGACTACATTCTCTTTTATTTAAAAGAATATTTTCATTTGGACATCCACCTAAACATAGTGGTAATACAGAGCAATGCATACATTTTTCTTGATTTACAGCTTCATAGTTCAAATATTTTGACAAAGCTGTATTATATTCTACACCTGTGTATACATTACCAACTCGAAACTCTTTCCTACTTACATCATTCCAACACTTGTATAAATCACCTAACGGATCTATTAAAAAACTAAATGGAGAAATTGCACTGCAAACACCATAAATTGGTTTTGGAATAGCCACTATTTTATTTCCTTTATTTAGCATTCTTAAATAAAATTCCATTTGTTCTTTTGAAAATTCCAAATTTGTAAAACATTTAGGATTAGGATTTTCAGAAATATCGCTAACTGGTGAAATGTAAAATGAAATTTTATCCTTTATTCCATTTTTATTAAATTCTTCAAATAATTCATCAACGCAACTCATATTGGTTTTGTCAACATTTGCTCGAATGTTAATATTTAAAATTTCACAACAATCTTTTACATTTTTTAAAATAGTTTCAAAAGTAGGTTTTTTCCCCGCTTTTAAATATCTTCTCTCATTATGAATTTTTGCTGGTCCGTCTAGTGTTATTTGAACATTATCAATATCCAATTTCTTTAATTGATAAGCTACATCTTTCGTTAACAAATAACCATTAGTTACAATTGATGCCGAATATGATTCATATTTATCAGAATGTTCCTTAAGCTTTTCTGTAATATATCTTATATGTTTTAAATCTAATAGAGGTTCTCCACCATACCAAAATATTGATAATGGTGTATTTTTATCCACTTGATTAAGAATAAATTCTATTGTTTTATCTGCTGTTTCCTTATTCATAGTATTGTATCGTACACCATCTTCATAGCAGTAAGGACATGCAAAATTACAATTCATGGTTGTTGCTATAGTAAAATCAATATTATGTGCATATTTATTTACATTATTTTCAACTATTACCTTTTCGGCTTCTAAAGTGCTATCCGGAACTAGCATTCCACATCGCTTCATTTCCTTAATTAAATCTTCTTTTTTACAATCATTACAATCATTTTTTAATTTATCATACTCTATTGCATATTCATCATTTAGAAAAAGAATTCCAGATGTCTTTGAATTAAATATTAACAATCCTTCTTCTATTTTTGACTCTATATTATAAATTGATAATTTCATTTATATTCTCTCCTACCTCACATCATTTTTACAAAAAATATAAATTCCAAAAAACACAGAACAAATAACTAGCACAATTCCAACACATAGTATTTCTAATATGTTCGTAGTACTTAATGTATTAAGATAAGCTAGCCTATCCAAACATGTTATTGGATCAACTGCTGATATATCAATATTACTTGCAATAGAAGAAATAAATAATATAACAAATTGATACAAAATCGAAAAAACTGTTGTTGCTGTATTACTTTTAAAAACTACTCCAACTAAAACCATCAATCCTATAAAACCAATATATATTGGTAACTGAGCGCATACAATTTTGATTGTTATTAACACATCAGCTAATTTAATATTGTTAAATCCATTAAATGCCAAATTAACTATTAATCCTAAAATCACATATAAGAAGGGAATAATTATCGCAAACAAAGAACAAACAAGCATTTTTGAAATATAAATAATTGTTCTAGGATATTGAAAAGAAACTGTATTTTTTATAGTTTCATATTTATAATCACAAATAAATACATTTATCACAATTGGTATTAAAAAGAATATAAGAATATTAGATCCTTTTAATAGTTCTGGCATAATTTCAGTTCCATTTTTTTTGAAATGAATTGTATTATAATTCATAGTATCTGACATCAAAGTCATTATCCCATCTCCACTTTGTGCTAAAATATTTCCTAACAAAATAATTCCTAACAACCCCAATATTATCCATAATAATACTTTGCTTTTTTTTAGTTTATATAAATCAGCACTAATAATATTAAACATTATTTTCAACTCCTTTTATTAATGAAAAATAATAATTTTCTAAACTCATATTTGAAACATTCATCTTTTCAATCATAACACCTTCCTTAATCAAAGTAGATGCCACTTTTGCTCCATGATTTACATAATCATATAAATAAATAGTATGGTCATTTACAACTTTATAATTTACTGTATTTAGTTTTTGTTCAATTGTAATTGTTGCAAGTGAAATATTTTCAACATCCAAAGAAATATATTTTTTTAATTTTTCATGTAATTCATCTACTGTTATTTCTTCAATCATATGCCCTTTATGAATAAAACCATATCTTGTTGCAATCATCTCTAATTCATCTAGAATATGACTTGATATAACCATCGTTATTCCATATTTTTTATTAAGGTGTCTTAACGTTTCCCTCAATTCTGCTATTCCTTGTGGATCTAAACCATTTAATGGTTCATCTAGAATTAATAAATCTGGATTATTAATCAATGCAAGTGCTAGCCCTAGTCTTTGTTTCATTCCCAAAGAATAATTTTTATATTTTTTAGTAGCAGCATTTTCTAACCCAACCATTTTCAATACATTTTCAATGCTATTTGCTTCAACTATTCCTTTAAATTTAATGTAGTATTGCAAATTTTCATAAGCCGTCATATAAGGATAGAATGCTGGTTGTTCAATAATAGCACCAATTCTTCCTCTGTTTACCTGATTATCTGTTGATTCAAACAATTCTAATTGACCCTGTGTTTCTTTTACTAATGACATAATAATTTTCATAGTTGTAGATTTTCCAGCACCATTTTGTCCAATAAATCCATAAATATCATTTTCATAAACTGTCATATTTAAATCATTAAGAATAACTGTATTTCTTATTTTTTTAGAAATACTATTCATTTTTATTACTGTGTCACTCATTGTTTTTACCTCTCGTCTTTCTGGATAAAAGTATAGTTCAAATGTTCTCTTATTTTAATAAAAAAATCGGGAAAAAAGTATAAAGAAAGTATAAAGAATAATATATAATAAAAAAAATAGTAGATCCTCTAATCTACTATCTCATTATTCATATTCACTTTTAAAAGCATTACACTATTTCAATCCAACATAAATAATTGGCAATCTTCACTTTCATTCCATCCAAGATATGTACTCTTTGTATTGGACTTACTAACGAATCTAGTGTTCTCCAAAATACTTTTTCACTTAATTCGTTGTTGTTAATATAAAATTTCATTTGGTTTCCTGCTTTCTTTTAATGACATCCATTTTACCTCATCTTTGAAGTAAAAAATAGCGATTTTTTGGTAGTGACACCCTTTTATATGGGTGACATCCACGTAAATCGCTATTTTTTGATTCTTTAAAATATCTTAAAAAACGTTGATTTCATCGGTGTTTTTTCGATGACATCCATTTTAACTCTTAATTTTGGTGGAGATGGCGGGAATCGAACCCGCGTCCAAAAGCAATTCCTCCAAAGCGTCTACAGTTTAGTCCATTGAATAATTTAACTTGGCTACAATCAACGAACAATTTTACACCAAGCGATTCTTTAAATTTTCGTGGTTAAAGTCAAGACTCCTTCAACCCTTATCCTAAAAGTTATAATACTAACAAATAGCTATAGGCTCACTAAATGTTAGCAGCTTTCATGTCTATGTCGACTAAGCGAAAGCGTAATTAGTTTGTCTGTTTCCAGTTATTTTTTGTTTGAGTTTAACGTACTCCAACGACTGCAGCTAAGGTCAAACATACCCCTGTCGAATCCAAGACATCCCCAGATTAGTAGTAATTTTTAAGAGACTTTTCGATATCTCTTTTTGCAGCTTTTTCTTTTAGATCATTACGTTTATCATAAAGCTTTTTACCTTTAGCAAGCGCAATTTCTAATTTAGCTTTAGATCCACTAAAATACATTTTAGTAGGTACGACAGTTAAGCCACCTTCTTTTAACTTATTAGTTATTTTAAGGATTTCTTTTTTATGAAGCAAGAGTTTTCTTGTTCTTCTTGCTTCATGATTAAAGATATTTCCATGATCATAAGGAGCGATATGCATGTTTTCTACATAAACTTCGTTATTTTTGATTCTTACAAAAGAATCTTTTAAATTCACATTACCTAAACGCACAGATTTAATTTCAGTTCCTTTTAATTCAATACCTGCTTCATAAGTATCTAACAAGAAATAATCATGATGTGCTTTTTTATTTTGAGAAATGATCTTCATACATATCACCACCTTTTCTATCTTCTTTTTCTTTTAAACTTTTGTTTTGGCTTTCTATCTCGTCGCTTATTTATTATAACAGTTTTTTTCTTCTTTTTGTTAGATTTCATACCAACAATTTGAAAATCTATTGTTTTTTCTCTTTTTGAAGCAGCTGAAACCTTAATTTTGACTTTATCAGACATCTTAAATCGTCTTCCAGTTCTTTTTCCAATTAATTGTAGATTTATGTCATCAAAATAATAGAAATCATCTACAAGATCTTCCATACGAATTAATCCTTCAATCGTATTTGGAAGTTCAACAAACATACCAAAGTTTGTAATTGAAGAAACAATTCCTTCAAAAGTTTCACCAATATGGTCTTCCATATATTCAGCCATCTTCATATCATCTACTTCACGTTCAATATCAATTGCTTTTCTTTCAAGCGAAGAAGCTTGATCAGCAACATTTTGCATAATAGAAGCAAAATGGAAAAGAGTTTCTTGATCTAATTTCTTTTTAAATAAATACGTACGTATCAAACGATGAACCATTAAATCAGGATAACGTCTAATTGGTGATGTAAAATGTGTATAATATTCATCCGCTAAACCAAAATGTCCTAAACATTGTTCATCATATCTTGCCTTTGCCATGCAACGAAGAAGTAATGTAGAAATAATCACATGTTCATCTGTTCCTTTACTTGCTTCAACGATTTTACTTAATTCTTTAGAATGAATATCTTCTAACGAACCTTTTATTGTATAACCTAGAGTTCTAGAAATTGTAGAGAATTTTCTTAATTTATCTACCTTAGGATTTTCATGAACACGATAGATAAATGGTAAATCAAGCCATTTAAAATGTTTTGCAACTGTTTCATTAGCAACTAACATAAATGATTCAATAATACGGTCACTTTCTCCACGTTGTCTTAAAACAACATCTGTTGGTTTACCTTTTTCATCAACTAATACTTTAGCTTCATTTGTATCAAAATCGATTGCTCCACGATCTTCTCTTGTTTTTTGTAAAATTTCAGCAAGTTCTTTCATTAAGAAAAATAAATCACATACATGGCTATACTCTTCTTGTAGTTTTTTATCCCCTGCAAGTATTTTATTAACATTATTATAAGTCATTCTTTCAGTTGAATTAATAACTGATTCAACGATATCATGGTCAATGACTTCCCCTTGAGGGGTAATTTCCATAAAACATGAAATTGCAAAACGATCCACATGAGGATTAAGTGAACAAATTCCATTAGATAATTTATGAGGAAGCATTGGAATAACACGATCCACTAAATAAATAGAAGTTCCTCTTGCAAGTGCTTCTTTATCTAATTCAGATCCTTCTTCTACATAATAAGAAACATCAGCAATATGTACCCCTAAATAATAATTTCCATTCTTTAATCTTCTTAAAGAAATTGCATCATCTAAGTCCTTGGCATCATCACCATCAATCGTAACAATCGTTTCATTTCTTAAATCAGTTCTTGTTTTAGCTTCTTCTTGATCAATTTCATTTTCAATTGATTCGATTTGTTCATAAACTTCTCTAGGAAATTCAACATGTGCTTCATGTTGAGAAACAACAGATAAAATATCAACCCCTGGATCTCCTACATGTCCTAAAATTTCTACGACATTTCCTTTTAAATAAGGTTTATACGTTTTAATTTCAACAACAACTTTATGTCCAGCTACTGCACCATGACTATGTGCATGATCTATATAAATAGGTTGTGTAAACTTTTGATCATCCGCATCAAAGACAAGTTCTCTTTTAGCGTTTTTCAACAGCCCAACAAGTCTTGTTTGTCCTCTTTCAATAACTTTAACAATTCTACCTTCTTGACGCGATCCTGTTTGATGCTTTTTAAGTTCAACCATGACTGTATCCATATTAAAAGCATCTTTTAAATCTCTTGAAGAAATAAAAATATCATCACTTTCTTCATCAATAATGACAAAACCAAAACCTCTTTTATTAATATGTAAAACACCTACAATATAATTAGAATTTTCTATTAATAAATATTCATTTTTATCATTTCTTACAATTTTACCCTCATCTTCTAATTGATTTAAAGCTTTAAGCAAAACTGTAAAACCTTCACTATTATTTAGATCTAATACATGTTGTAATTCATGAATTGATCTTTCTTTATCTTTTAATATATCCAAAATTCTTTCTTTCATCTTCTCACCTCCAAAAAAAATAGGACGCCTTGCGTCCTATTATTCATTAATTCATACGTAGTAGAATTGCGATCACGAAGAAGGCAATACTCAAAATCATTGTCATTCTAGACATTACTAAATCAACACCACGTTCTTTTTGTTCAGCAAAAAGATTTGAACTTTGACCAGTTAATGCATTAACAATATCATCTGATTTTCCACTTTGTAATAAACATAATATAATAAGAGCAACGGAAATAATAACCATAGCAACCTTTAAAATTGTTTCAAACATATTTTTAACCTCCTTCGATTAATTTAATACATTGCATAGCAAATATTATCATAAAAAGCTCATAAACACAACATAATTTTAAAATAACTTATGCATTATCTAACCCACAAACATAGTAACGATCTTCTACCCTTACAACCGTTACATTGACTGTCGAATTCAAGCCTTCAATTTCTTCATTAAACGTTAATGAAATCAAAATATTATAATAATCATTATCCTCTAATCCAGCAATTGTTACCTTTGAAGGTGAATAAGATATAATATTATATTTTAAAACCTCTAATTCTGGATATTGATTTTTATAACTATAAAATGATGTTTGTGCATATTGACTAAAGTTTTCCACCATTTCAGGATACATATAATCAACACCACCTATTTCATTTTTTTTCTTATCTACAAAAGTATAATAATCACACACAAAATAAGCAGCCACTAATTGACATTCATCTTCTTCATCTTTATTTTTATAACTTGTATCTAGTCTTGCATAAATATTATTTAATAGTTCGCTATCTCCAGATTTAGTGTATGGAGATTGTACTGTTTCAGTTTTTATTGGTAAAGGCGTATCTTTAGATGTCATAAAATAACCAACACCTACAATCATAAGTAAAAAACATAGCGCAATAATTAAATGATCTCTCATGGCTTTTTGAGGAGATCTTCTTTTACGATAACGATCTAAAAATTTAATTTTTGGTAATTTATCAGAATCAATAAAAATATTTACAATTGTTAAAATTGGTTTATATTTTCTAGAAATCATATCTGTTACTTCTACAAATATTTCAAACATAATCATTAAAGCAATAAATAAAATTGTTCCTGCAGTTGGATTATAATAATATAAATAAGATGAAAGCGAAAATAAGAAAGTGACTAAATAAAGCACTAAAACACTTTTTCTTTGTCCTAATTTTAATTTAAACATCAAATTATGATGTAAATGCCCTCGATCCGCTTCACTAAATTTTTTATGATGTATTTTTCTTCTTAAAATTGCTATTAAAGTATCCATGATTGGAACCATTAAAACAATAATTGGTGCTCCTAAAGTAAAAAAAGCAGAAGCATTGTATCCAAATCCTAATAAAGAAATAACTGAAATCATGAAACCTATATATAAAGCTCCACAATCCCCCATAAAAATTTTTGCTGGATGAAAATTAAAAAACAAAAAGCCCATAATACTTCCAGCAAGAATGAGTGATAAAGAAGCAATGTCACTTCTTCCAGATAATAAAGAAGTCATTGAGATAGTAACAAGGACAATAATTGAAATACCTGCAGATAACCCATCTAACCCATCAATTAAATTAATCGCATTAGTAATTCCTACAATCCAAAATAAAGTAACAATCCCTGAAAAAAATGTCATCGCATCACTTGGGAAATATCCAAATCCTTTTATATAGATTTCTCCATAAACAATGACAATCAACGCCGCAATCACTTCAAAAATTAATTTTACTTTAGGGGATAAATCATGACTATCATCATAAAGCCCTACCATAAAAATTATAAATCCTGCAACCATAATAGCATTTATTTGATGATCCGCTTTCAAAAATAAGGCTGATCCTATAAGTGAACTTAAATAAATGGCATAGCCACCAATACGTGCTATTTCATGTTTATGAACTGTTCTTTTATTCATATGTGCAACAATTCCTAATTGATTTCCAGCTTTAATTACAAGTGGAATCATTAAAGCTGAAATGATTGTTGTTACAACAAATGAAAGAATGACCGTCAGTGACATTTTGCCACCTCCTTTATGCCTATATTATTCATTATTTTTTAGTAAATTTCAACTTTTAAATAGCTCTAAGACTTGTATTTGGACAAAAACTTGTCTATACTAGTATATAAGGAGGAATATGTTTATGCATAGTTTAGGAATCTCTGTTTATCCCGATAAAAGTGATATTAAAGAAGTTTATGAATATATGGAAACTGCCGCTAAATTAGGTTTTTCTAGAATCTTTACTTGTTTTTTATCGATTCCAGATGATAAAAGAGAAAGTTATTTAAAAGAATTTAAAGGATTCATGGATAAAGCTCATGAATTAGGATTTGTTGTTGCTGCTGATACAAATCCAGAAGTATTTAAATTAATTGGAGCTACTCCAAATAATTTAAAACCATTTGCAGATTTAGGATTAGATATTATTCGTTTGGATGGTAACTTTGGTACTCAAGGAGATATCGCTGTTACTAGAAATCCTTATGGTATTAAAATCGAATTCAATGCAAGTATGGATGCTGGTGTTGATTTATTAATTAAAAATGGTGGAAATAAAGACCAAATTATTATGTGTCATAACTTCTTCCCAGAAAGATATACTGGGCTAGATTTTGATTTATTCCAACAATTCAATAAACAATGGAAAGCATTAAATCTTCATACAGCTGCCTTTGTTTCAAGTCACAATGATCCAACAATTGGTCCTTGGGAAGTTTTCTGTGGTTTACCTACAGTAGAAATCATGAGACCTTTACCAATTGAAGTCCAAGCAAGATATTTATTAGCTACTGGTGATGTTGATGATATTATCGTTGGTAACTATCCAGCAAGTACAGAAGAATTAGAAGCATTATCAAAAATCAACTTCCAAGCTTTAGAATTACGTGTTGATGAAGTACCAGAAATTACTGATAATGAAAAATACATCATGTATGAATTTGCTCCACACTGGGATCGATACGATCATTCATCATTTATGTTAAGATCAAGTTTCCCAAGACTTCAATTCAAAAACCAAGCAACTGTTCAAGATTCAGGATTTGGTGATAAAAAAGAAGCTAAAGAAGACAAATCTATTCCACATCATGACTGTGGTAAAAAAGTATTTACGCGTGGTGATATCTTAGTGGTTAACGATAACTTAGCTCATTATCGTGGTGAATTAGAAGTTGTTTTAACTGAAATCCCAAATGATGGTGAACGTAACTTAATCGGTCGTATTAAAGATGAAGACTTAGGTTTATTAGATTTCATTCAACCAGGACAACATTTCAAATTTATTAAATAATTGAAAAAGAAGCTTCACATTGGAGCTTCTTTTATTATTACTCAATTGTCTTTAAATATTCTTCTAAACCATGTTCATCAACATGTCCAATCACTTCATCAGCAATTTCTTTAAGTTCATCAACAGCATTTTCCATAGCAATACCATGACCGACATAGCGAATCATTTCTAAATCATTCAAACCATCGCCAAAAGCATAACTATGTTCTTTATCGATTTGTAGATGTTCTAATACTTTTTGCACACCTGATGCCTTTGAAGTATCAAGAACACAAATTTCAAAAGAAGAAGGATGCAATAAGTCACAATGTATCGTAAAAAATGTTGATTCAATTTTTCATCCTGACACATTCGTTATCTTTAAAATAATTTTATACAATGTATTCAAATAAACAAAGAGAAAAAATTCCTCACCTTAAATTGAACTATATTGAATGCTATCTCTTGTTTATAAAATTATGAAAGATAAAGGAGATCTAACTATGGAAAACAAAGACACAAAAACTGTTTCAGTCGGACAAGAATTTTACACAGCACAGGAAGTTACTACTATGCTAGGTGCATCTAAAACAAGTGCATATAGAGTAATCAAACGCCTAAATGCTGAGCTTGAAGAAAAGGGATACATTACTATCACAGGCAAAATTTCAAAGCGTTACTTCCTTGAAAAATCTTATATTTGACCCCTAAATTGAAGTGTGAACTGACAACTCACACTTCTTTTTATTTGCTTAAATATTTCAATCGACACATTCGTTTTATAAATAAATATCCGTTATCATAGTGATACAAAATATGAAACGGAGGAAAATCTTATGAAGTCAATTTATGAAAGCACCGGAAAAGGTTACACACAACAAGGTGATTATTTATTGCCAAATCTTCAGTTAAACGAAGAACCTGAATACAATATTGGTATCTGGGGACAACGTTATCGTCAGCACTTAAAGAGCAATCACAAAATAATTTACTACAATTATTTAACCAAAGGAACATTGTATCAGCACCTTGCAGAAGTAAATGAACGTGCTGAAAGTATGTTGGATCAGCTTGTAAAATCACTTGCCGAAAAAGAAAATATTACCGAACAACTAAAAGAAAACGATATGCTGCTATGGGTTAAAAAGATGAATAACATCCGTAATAGAGCAATGGAAATCATGAACAGCGAGTTGATTTATGTATGAGAAAACTTTTCATTATCACATTGGTTTTGTTCTTCGCTTTATCATTATCGGCTTGTAATAAAACTGAAACACAGATAGAAACAAGTAGTGTTTTTACCTATACAAGAAACAGAGGTCATTGAAGAAACTTCAAGTCAAATCTCTACATCAGAGCCAGTAACAACAGAAAAATCTACTACTCAAGTTGTAATTTCAACGGTAGAAAAGGAAGAAAATAATTTGACTTCGTCAACAACTTTACCACAAATTACAGAAGTAAAACCAACGCAAAAACCTAAACCAACAGAAGCTAAAACTACTCTCAAAAATGTTACTGAACCAGTTGAAAAAACAACGGTTCAGACAACAGATCAAACCATAAAAGAGCAGAAAGTAGACATTGATTATTATGTTGATTATGCAAAAAATTACGCATTAAATATCGGCTTAACTTACGATATTGAGGCTACAGAATGTTGGGATAACCCTATTTCTATTACATCAAAAACCACATCAACAATCGCAAATATTGAAAGCAGATTGAACAGGTACAAGAACATAGAAGGCTTTGAATCCGTATGTATTTGGTATGAAAAATGCGGTGAAAATGACTACAATCTATACATAGGTTACGCATAATATAAAAAGATAAGGCACAGTTTATGGACGTCAAAATCCATTGCTGTGCCTTGTTTAATGTATAACTGATGTAGAACAAGTTTTTATGTATAATCTTAGCGAGCAGACCATCTGTATACCCAAAGGCTATCCAAACGGTAAAACTGCATCGTCTGAGCATCTCAGCGAGCAGTGTATTTGTGTCCTCACATCCACAAATACCTCGTTAGGGAACACCCTAAGACCTGTTAGTAATCTAATAATTAAACAATCATTCTACATTGCTATCAATTATGTTGACTCTGTAACATTTTCCTTGTTCTGGAAGCTTGCATAGATTTCCTTCGTTTTCTTGAAGTATTTTTTTTGTATGAGTAGCAATGCTTTCTTGCAGTTTTTTATTTTTAGGATCAACACCTAAAGAATTTATTTCGTATGCATCTGCAAATTTATATAAATCAGACGAATTTTCTGCTAACTTTTTCAGATCTATTTCCTGATCCTTTGTAGGTAATAATTCAACTATATCAGCTAAAAGAATTTCGTATATTTGAAAATGTTGACTAAATTCAAGATTAGTAATATGCCTTCCACAAACTCTATAGTTTATTTGATTCCAATTTACAATTTCTTTGTCAATAAGTTCTTCTATAAATTCCCTACTTAAATTATCAATAGATTCTCTATTTGCTTTCTTATCAAATCTTTTTATAAATTTTTTTAAATAGCGATTTTCTAATTGTAATCGATAGTCATCTTTCGAAGACTTATCAATAGGAATCCTATCATCATCAATTACATGAAATTTATTTTTTAATTCCATTTTTTCATTTTCAGTAAACTTATAAACTCCTCCAACTGGTTGATATTTTCCTGTGTTACGTTCATTTTTTACTAATAAATATTTATTACCCACTTTGATTCTAAAGAGGTACGCAAAAGAAATTCGTACAATGCTATCTTTTTTTACAATATCTCCTCTTAGTAGTTTTCTTTGTGAAGTCTTCCAATTAGTATTGTCGGTTAAATCTTCTGCCAAAGATTTAATTTCTGGTATTGCTAAACCTAAAAATATACCAGTAATACTGCCTATCGTTACCCAACTTTTATGCTCTGAAATAAACATAACTCCAACGCAAAGAATAGAAAAGATAATTATTCCTATAAACTTCAAAATTTTCATTAGATTATCTCCTTCCAATAGGAATATTGACTCGTTGTTTTGCAACACATAGTTCATCTTTTATAATGTAACATTCTATATAGTGATTTCCATAAAAATTACTATGTTCGATAATTCTATTTCCCTTTTCAAATATTTGTCCTCGAAGCATATTTTTTCTTTCTGCCTCTGGGCCAACATTTTTAACTTTCCACATTATTTTATAAGGAGGAGGACAATCAGTATATTCCATTTCACATTGAATTTCAAAATTATGCGGTAAATATCGAGATAACATCGTCATAAATTGAGCAATTGGTTTTGGTCTAAATCCATTACCACTAACTTGACAAGAAATTCTACAGTTATATAACGGACAATATGTATATAAATCTTCTATAAATTGTTCCGTTTCCGCAAATGATCTAACTTTGACTACATAGTAATTTGAATTAGAAGTACTTTCTAAAGATGATTCTTTTTGATCCCAATAAGTATGGTTAAAAAATCCATACCACGCTTGAATAGCCTCATCCTCAGTACAATCATCTTTAAACAAAACATCCAAATCTTCTATTTTACTTTTCAATCGATTTTTCCAATTTATCATTTTCTTTTTATCGATTTTTCTAGGAGTTAGATCTCTTCCATTGTCGACTGGAGCTGATACACTTGTATAAACATCTAATCTTTTTATAATAGCTTCCATTGTATAATAGAAAAGCTCATCGATTCGAGTATATACATTTTGTAATTCTTCATTGCAAACAACTGTTTGTAGTAACCCGCTTGGCATATTCTTCCATATTTCTCTTGACTTGCAAAACATTTTAGAAAGTCTAACTACTTTCCTAAGTTTCCCATTTGATAAATCATTTTTTTCTTTAAACCAATCAGTTAATCCTCTTAGATCTCGTTTGGTCCATTCCGAACCAGAATGTTCATACTCCCAACATTCAAGAGATTCGTTATAAGTTCGTCTATATATTGCAAAATCAATATGATAACCTTCAGCGTATGAAACTCTTACACAACTCGTTTTTACTTCGGGAGCAGTGTTAAATTGTTTTGTTTTATCTTTCAAAGCAGCTGCAACCATGTTTCTAGTTGCCAATGCACCTTTATCTCTAAGATCTTCCTTATCAAAAACAATTGCTACATCAATATCATAATCATTATCATCATTTTGAACTACCGTTGACATAGCAACACTACCTTGAACACAAGTTTCCTGTATTACATAATTAGTATCATTATCTTTGTTATATTCTTTTAACCCGTCTTTAAGTCGTTGAATATTTAAGTTTGCTTTTTTATGTAATTTATTTTGTTCATCATGTGATAAAACTACTTTTGAATTATAAAAATCATTAAATTTTGCAGATAAATCATACATTTTATTCTCAGCTCCTTTCTATAAAAAAATGAAAAAATATTTTTATATAAAACTTCAAATATGAATAAACACTCCTTTTATCATTCGCTATAAAAATCATCTAATATATATGTCGTCACAGGTGTTATGTATAATTGGTAACGGATGACTAAATCGACTAAATCATTTCCATCAATCAATGTAATCGGAGATCCTTCTCTGCTAGCTACTCTTGCACTATTGGTAAAGCGACTATTTGTAATAAACACTCCATAATCTGCTTGAAATTTATTCATTGCGCCTAAAAATTGATTAATATCTGGTTCTGTAACTGGACCGACATTATATCTTTTACATTGGATAACAACTCTTGTTGTTCTGAAATCATCTAAATCTTTATGGTATCCATATCCATCAATACCACCATCGTTGCTGATTTGAACACCTTGATTTGTAAATTCAACACTCATTTTTGTAAGTAAAGAACGAGAAAATGCTTCAAACTTTTTAGGAGACATTCTTGCAATAGCATTCAATAAATTTTCTTTAAAATCATTTTTTATTTGATCTTCTGACATCGACTCATCAACATTAGTTTCAGTAACGTTAGTCTCTATGTTATGCTGAGTTTTATTTTTCTCACTTAACTCATTCCAAAATTTCTTTGAAGGAATCATAATTTCTTTTTCTACATCTAGGGAATCTACATCTATTTCTAATCCCTTTTTAGTTAATGTAATTGTAGGATTTCCTTTTGTGTAGCTTACAAGTTCTGTAAATGATAAATCCTTTATCGCAAAATTGAATTTAAAATTGAATTCCTTATATGTATTACCTGTTGATTTTGATGTTTTTACCGCTTCAGCAAATTCAGCAATTTGGTCATCTAAATCAGAGATTCTATTTTTAATTTCAGTTCTATCTAATTTACCACCAGCATCCTGTAATACAGTAAGAATCGGCTTTATTAAATATGCGATTTTACCATCTGAAGAAAGCTTTTTTAATTCTATTTCCATATAAAATCACCTTTCATATATTTTTACCTTTTAAGTATCTCTTTAAATGCATAATAACCTTTTTCTAATAAGCGATGATTAATAACTACACTCTGTAAAATATTCTACTTACTATTAATATAATCATCATACAAAACTGGTGTAAGCTTGAAATCTTTACCAGTATAATTCAACACCATTTTATAACAAGGAATTTCTTTTTTTATGCATATTTGATGCAGCTTGTCTTCTATACTTTTTTCTGTTTTGCTTCCAATATATAAAGCCTTAGGTTTAAGATTACATATCTTACCAAATGACGAGCAGTTGCCGCTTTGTCTATCGATAAAAACTCTCCACTCTTTTTCATAACTCCAGTCTTTTGATTTCGTCAACAAACATTTAAGAACAAGCAATGTATCATTATGATACAAATTCCCAGATAAATTAAATTTCTGATTAATTTCCCATTGAATAACCGGAAGTAAGTGTGATGTTGCATCAAATCTATCATCTGAATATATAATTGGCGCTATAGTCGGAGATAACATCAAATGATTACATCCTATTACACTTTTACAGCTTTGCTCACAAGGATGAATCATAGAAGAAAAATCATATTCTAAATAAAAACCTTTATGTCCGTTAGCATAATGTCCCCACATTAGGGTAGAAGTATTTTTTTCACTAAAACAGGCAATATATTTTTCTGCTTCACATTGTAAAATTCCAAAGAAAAAATCATTGACCAACTTTTGATGATTATTTACAATAAAATTTCCTATAATTTGGGGCATATTCGTGCAAGTATCTTTTATGTACTCATCAGTTAAATTGGAAATATTTTCATGCACTAAATCAATTTCTTTAGATGGCAAAACATTTTTAGCTTCTTTTGGAATAGAACCTTTTTTAAAGCCGATCACCATATTATAAAATGCATCTCTAGAATAATTAGCAAACAACTCATCCATTAATTTATTAAGATCATAACAAGGTGTGCATTCATAAGGATCATTGAATTTCCATATGTTACTTCCCCATATCTCATCATTTTCTAAATTTTGAATATCGTATTCGCTGCCAGATCTAAATCGAAAAAGTTGAGGTGGTAGATGATTTAAAACCCAATTTTGCAATTTTAAATTTTCTTTTATTACATCTTCTTCCTTAGCATTCATATTCAATACAGTTTTGTACAACAATTCCTTAAATTGTTCTCTTTCATCCATAGTACCCCTCCAACTTTTTAAATACTGACATATGATATTTTTCTTAATTAATCAAATTTTCCCGTTCTTTACTAGTGATGCAATTATGTTTTACCCAATGGGAAATGCAATTGTCAAATTTTATGTAGATACATCAGCATATTCAACTGATGCTTGGTATATCTCAGCAGAACAAGATACGGAAAATCTTACGAAGTTTTTCTCTTGCTCTATACTATTCCGTTGGTTTTGCTTTTTCTTCAACAAACTTAATTTCTTCAGAAAGCCCATATTCTTATATATAGCTTTTGGTCTATTTCAGAAATAGATTTACTCCAATCAATATCAAATGCAGGAGTTGAATCTTGCATTAGCAAATATTCACCCCCTAAATCAAATTATTAGATGTAACTATACCTATTTATATTTCCAAAAGGTTAAATACATTTGTGCTACTGATTCCATTAGCACTAACAGAATGTGAGCTATAACAATAATGCAAACTGATGTTACATATTTTAGCCAACAAATTGGCAATACACTTTGAGCTATGGAAATGAATATCAACAAAGTTAAATAGGCTATTTCAACAATTACATTATAAGCTATATTAGAAAGTAAAATTTGAAACAGTGATAATTGTTTGCCGTTAATAGGCTTATAACTTCCTTTGTCCGATTCTGTTTCTTTCAATCTTCTTATATTCTCATTATCAGCCGAAACAAGAATAGAAATAATTGCTACCGAAAAAGAAACCAATATAGCTACAATATTTATTTGTGTTCCAATAAACTCTGAAAAGAGGTGAATAATTTTATCTTTTCCACCAACGTCTAAAACAAGTGCAGCTACTAGTGAAATAATTCCGACAACAACCGGAAATGTAAACTTTCTCCACACTTGTTTTCTTGATTTAAAATAATCGCTTAATGGAATAAATAATATGCTCTTCATTTTATTTCTTCCTCATTTCTGTTATAAACACCTGCGCCTGTATAAAGAAATCCTTGCTATCTACTTCTTTAGTTAAGGTTTCTTTATTAACAGTTAAATAGTGTTTCATTCTCATTATCTCGCTATCTACTTCAAAGTCACCAAATTCATTAGTTCCTTTAATAGCAATTTTTTTGATTTTACCTTTCCTTTTATCTTGCGAATCGTCATAATACTCTTTTATTAGATTTTCTGGAAATTTTTTAATCCCCTTAGGACGTTTTAAAGAAATTTCAATTTCATCCGCAATATCAGTTCTTCCTGCGAATTTCATAAAATCGTCTTTAATATCCTCTTTAGATACCGTTAGTTTAAGTACCGATGTGGTTTTTGACTTTTTAATTGCAGAAAGGAAATCTTCGCCTGGCATTGCTTCATATTCAATCGAATAATAATATTTTTCTTGTAGATCCTCATTATATAACTTGAATTGTTCGTTTAAATAATCTACGATGCTTTTCAATGTAAGACCATAATGATTGCTTTCATACACAGTAAGAAAGCGATCATTTCCTTTAAAAAATCTGATACACAAGTGTGTTTTTTCTTCATCACCATCTTGTGGATTCTTTCTTGTACCGTGCTCAGTCATTGTTTCTGTATCTATTTCATTGCGAACGTGATTATATTTTGCTGATTTAAAAATCAAATTGTAATTACCATCTTTTAGGTTTTCATATGAATCGAGCCATATAATTTTTTCTGAATTTATAATATTCTTTTTTCGGACAGTCAACTCTTTATCCAAAACATATTCCAAAAAATTTGAAAAAGATTCTTTAATTTGCTCAATGTCATATTTAGAATTGTCCTGACTCTCCATTTGTTTAGAAATTGTAAGATAATAAAAATAAATAGGAACCTTCTTCTTATCTGGGTTATTCATTTTTCTTCTCCTCTCTTACAAAACATCATCAAGTAATTTCCAGTCATCACTCTTAATATCATCCGAATAATTTTCGGTGCAGATACAAAGAGAACCGCTTTGTTTGTCTTGACGGACAATACCACCTTTAAGTTTGTACTTCATCAAATATTGCTTTAAAACATCAAACTTCTTGGCAGTATATCTATCAATATCTTCACTGTTACCGGTTTTTGTGAAGCCGCCTTTAGTTTCTATGATCCATACTGCTTTATCTTCTGTCCCTACAATATAATCTGGGTAAAATGATTTTTGTTTACCGAAATTATCTGTATAAACTATTGAAAAATACTCAATTCCTTTGTCTCCATTTTTATAAAACCAAGAAATGTTATTGCACTTTTCACAGTAATTTTCAAAAAGTTTTTCTGGTAATGAACGTTTCTCTGCTGAAGCTAAATAATGTTTGTATACATTCTTAGTCATTTCAGATTGATCCTTTGCCGAACTATCATATGTAAATAAAAACTCTTGTGGAAAACCAATAGGCTTTTCTGTTTTCATAGGAAGATTAAGTGTAATTTGTAATGTTTCATCAGCCATAGCACTTCTTACATCTTCAACCAAAGATTTTTTATTATTTATAACAAAAGAATATAGTTCTCTTACTTCAAGATTTAGAACTTTATAAGGACTACCTATATCTTTCAAAAATAATCTTCTCAATATATTATTAGTGCTGTTATAGTCTAAATTAACTTTAAAGCCTATTTCACCAACGCAATGATGATATTCTTTTCCGTGTTTATGTGTATTCAATTGTTCGTGAATAGCTATGTCATTTAAATTAGATATGCTATCCTGATTCAACTTAGTAACAGAACCTGACTTCGTAAAATCCACAATATCCTCAGAGAAAGAATATCCACAAGCTTCAAGCAGTTTTTTATTTTTATTTAAAGCACCAGAGGTGTTATATTTCTTTCCATAAAACTTTTTTATGATTTTTAATGCAAGCTTTGCGTCACGTGGGAATGGTACATCTGTTTTATATTCACTTATTAGCGTAAAATCTCGGTGTTGAGGCTTTAAAAAGACTTTATATGCATCTAAGGCATCTTTACCTAAGCTTTGTTTAACGCTTTCTGTGAACTTTTCGTCTAATGTATATAAATAACAACAATCTAACAAATCGCAATCATAGTGTTTAGCTTCTGGCATACGACGAATACGTCCTATTGTCTGTATTTCAAATGTTTCACTCATATTATCACGAAGCTTCACTAATATATGAGCTCTTGGACAATCCCATCCAGTCGCAACCGCTTGTTTAATAATAACTGCTACAGGTGTAGATGTTGGTTCTTCAATATCTTCTAAATTTTGTTTTTTATCAGAAAGCCATACTGCCAATTGATTATTTTCATATGTAATTCCTTGTGATTCAAAATACTCCTCAACCCGATCTAACAAGGCATCCGATTTATTTGGTATTTGAACAACAATAAGAGGATTAACTTCAGCTTTATATTTCGTAAATTCAGCACGTAGTTCTTGCTGCTTTTTAATTGCCTTTTGCAATAAATATGTTATTTGATCATCAACATTAATATCTTGCTCGAAGTTTTCATTAATGACAAGCAACTTTTTTATTAGACCTTCTGCAATAACATCTTCCTCTGGAATTTCTATTAACTTAGCGTCTTTGTATCCCTTAGGTGTTGCAGAGCAACGTATAATCTTGTCGGTGTGAAACAATTCAATTATGTCATCTGCTTTAATGGTATCGTTTTGATGAGATTCATCTACAACTATTTTAAAATTAATTCCATCATTCAATGCTTTATTGATATGATCTTCAAAATTTAAACGTTCGCTATCTTTTAAAGCCGTATTTCCTTTTTTGGTAAGTTTTTCCCAGTTAATAAAACAAGCATCGTTAGATTCGAATCCACCTGTCATTATGTCATATAAAAGCTTTGTATGACTACCGTGGATATATCTATCCATTTTTTCTTTACTTTGTTCTTCAAGACTTCCTTTTCCAGGAGTTAACCAAATAAATACAGTATTACTATGACTTTTGAAATATTCATCCATAAAATGGGTAAGAATTATCGTTTTACCACTACCAGTGCAACTTTTTAGAATAATATCTCTATTAGATTCCTCCATAGATTCCATAAGTTGACCTATGGCTTTGATTTGAAAATTAGCAAGTGTAATATTCATTTTTTACCCCTCCAATTCCTTGTAGTAATAATCAGGAATAATATTAACTACAATCTTATTGTCTTTTAGCTTTTGTTCTTGTGCTGCATCCAGTAAAATATCGTGTCCCATATAAATTTTCTTACAAGCAGAAAATTTATCTATATCAGCAATAAATTGATCCAATTCTTCTTCTGTAAGTACAATAGCTATTTCTTTATTACCGGTGAAATTAACACCATTTTCCAATTCTACAAGTTCACGAATATGTTCAAGTAATTCATCAGCATATTCATAGTACATACGGTCAGAAATTGGTACATAATCTACTTTGTAATATTTAAGACTTGCAGGTATAGAAGAAAATACTTTGCCTTTTTCTGTAACATATCCTTTTATAACATTAGATAATCTTTGATATGTTTTTTCTATACATATATTATTTTGATTATTTGTGCAAAGAATAAATTTTCTAGTTCCACTATCCTCTTCATTTTGTGTAATTACAGAGTGCCCCGTTGTTCCTGAACCAGCAAAAAAATCTAAGACTGTAATATCTTTTTTAGGATATAAAGAAATAATTCGTTTCATTAAATCTAAAGGTTTTTTTCCATTAGGAAATTCTACATTACCCTCTTTTGTAAGATTTTTTGTACCTGCAATAAAATTCCAATATGTTCCTTGTAATGTTTTTTTATACAACTTACCATCTATTTCTTCACTTACATCTCTTAACCAAGCAAAAAGCCTAAAATTCTTTCCTTTGTAAAATTGTTCGTAAAGTTTTCCTTTATTTTTTCCAGACTTAGGAGTATATTCTATAGAAAATAGTTCGCTTTCAACCCCTAATTCATTCACTTTTTCCATTACTCTTGGTCGTATAGAACTCTGTGGCATTGCTGTTTGGAAAATGCAATGTGAATATTTTGAATAAATGTCTTTTTCTGATAAATTCTCTTCTTTAATTAATTTACTTACTGATTTTATATCATAATTAATCCTTTTATATATTTTTATTTCATCGCCTTCTCCGTCAACTGTAGATCCAACATATATTTTCTCCCCCGGATCAACAAGAGCGGTTGTATATTTCCAACTAATATTTTCATCTCTATAACGTTGCACTAAATCTCCGATTTCTTCATAGTCATATGCACCATTGAATATAGGTAATAAATCATAGTTTTTAGCATATATAAGAATGTATTCACAATTCTTTTTAAATTTTTTATCTTCTCCTCCACCTGATGCTCCAGCAATATTTTTCATATTTACACTGATTATATTAAGAAAATTGTCCTCTCCAAATGTAGAATCACATAACAAACGAAGTTGTGCTAATTCAATATCACTAATTTGTATAAATATTACACCTTCTTCAGTAAGTAGCTTTCGTGCAATTTCTAATCGTTTAGTCATAAAACTAACCCATTTAGAATGTTTGAATCCATCTTCTTTATCTACATAATCATCATCATAAATAAAGTCTTTTATTCCAGTGTTATATGGTGGATCAATATAAATTAAATCAATGCTGCCTCTATGTGTTTTCTCTAATAATTTTAAAGAAGCAAGATTATCTCCTTCGATTAGAAAGTTCATTTCTCCACCGTTATCGATAAACAATTCCTTTTCTTCAGTTAAAACAGGAGTATTATTTTCTAATACTTCATCTATTTTTTCTCTATGTTCCTCAAATACAAGACCATACTTTTTACCATTAATGTCTTTTTCAAGTTCAGAAAGATATGTTAATAGTTTTCCTGTATTTTCATCTTGAGGTGCATTAGCTATATAGGTATGAATTTGATTGATTTTATTCAGTAAATCATCACGTTTAAGTTTTGATATGTTTATGCTCATCCTTTTTCCTCCTAATTATTAGTCAACAATTCACTTTTTAAAATACCAACTTGCATCATAAGTTCATTAACAATTTGACTATCCGAAGCTTGTTCAAAAGGAATTGTGTGCTGTACTAATTTAATTGCTGTAACTTGTCCTACTTGACTATCTTTGATTCTCAACTCTTGTATTTTATGTATCGCATTTTCTCTATCTAAACATCCAAAAGTATTGTAGCTATTAATAATATTTTCACGTTCTTTTATATCATTCAGAATTTTAACTTTATCCTTATAATCTTCTTTATTTTCCATACTGCACTATCCTCCAATTATTCTTCAAATAATATTTCACATACATCTTCAATATTGCAATCAAGTGTTTTGCAAATCTTTGCAAGGACTTCTAATTGAACGGACTCATTCTTACCGAGCTTAGCCATTGCATTTGAAGAGATACCTGCTTCTTCACGCAGTTTAGTTTTATTTATATTCTTATCTATCATTAGTTTCCAAAGTTTGTTATACGAAATAGTCATCATATGCCTCCGTTCTTTTATAACAATTTTATTCATTATACCACTATTTTCTTTGACTTACAATTTTATTTTATATATTACAATTTAATGTTTAATTTCTCAACGAAACATCTTATTTTTCATTATTTGAAGAATAGGATGTTTTTATTTTTTCTATAGTAAATTAAAACTTGTTCCCTACTTCGGTAAAATGCCAATCAATAAAATCACGGTATCAACGGTTAGAACGTGGCAGAATACAATGATTACACACAAGAATAACTATTCGCCTACACACCTTAAAACACTTCATAATCAGCTTTTAGCCATTATGAATTTTATCTTTAATCTTTTGTTTTATAGTGGTATTCGTGAAGGTGAAATGCTCGCATTGACGCTGAACGATTTTAACTTTGAAAACAACACATTATCCATCAACAAAAGCTATGCCGTTGTGGATAAGAAAGAAATTATCAAAGAACCAAAGACTCCAAAGAGCAAAAGAATTGTTGCTATATCACTACCGATTATGAATCTAGTAAAAGAATATTCGCAAACAATCTATGGCTACAAGCCGAACGAAAGATTGTTTCCAACAACGAAAAGTTCACTCTATCGTACAATGAAAAAGTATAGTGAACTAGCCGGAGTTAAAAAGATTCGTATTCACGATTTAAGACATTCCCACGCAAGTCTTCTTATTGAAAAAGGCGTTCCACCTCTTGCGATAAGTGAACGCCTTGGACACGAAGATATACAAACAACATTAAATATCTATTCGCATTTATATCCGAATAAGCAAAATGAAATTGCTGATATGTTATCTTCACTTATGGTTTAAGCTACGGGAATAAAGCATCTTCTCTCTAGGTGGTACACTTTTGGTACGATGACAGGTTTTAGAAAAGATAAAAACCTCCGAAAAGCCTGTAAATAAGGCATTTTCAGAGGTTTTAATTACATTATATTTTTATTCCCACTCAATTGTCTTTAAATATTCTTCTAAACCATTTTCATCTACATGACCAATCACTTCATCAGCCACATCTTTTAACTCTTTAACAGCATTTTTCATAGCAATTCCATGACCTACATATTTAATCATTTCTAAATCATTTAAGCCATCTCCAAAAGCATAACTATGATCTTTATCAATATTCAAATGTTCTAGAATTTTTTCTACACCCGTTGCCTTAGAAGTATCTAAAGCACATATTTCAAATAAATTAGCTGTTCCGTGATGATCAAAATAAAATTTATCAGCAATATAATCAATAATTTTATCATGATCTTTTTTAGCACTTATTTCTATTTTTAAAGAACGATGCATTACTTCTTCTTTATCAAAATTTGTTATTAATTTTTCATGACGAATATCACAAATTTTAAAGAATTCAATAAAATTATGATAAGCAGGATCAATATAACAATCCGTTGCTGTTTCAAAATCATATTCACAATCAATACTTTCTAGCATCTTCATTAAATCTTTCACTTTTTCATAAGGAATTCTATTTTCATAAATAATTTCATGATTCAATTCCACATGTGCCCCATTACATAAAACAAAACCATTAAAACCGGCATCAATGATTTGATTTGAAATAAAAGCTAAAGGTCGTCCTGAGGCAACAAATAAATAATGTCCAGCCTCTTTCAATCTTTTAAGTTCTCTTTTTACTCCCTCCGGTATTTTTAATTCACTATTTAATAATGTTCCATCTATATCAAAAAATAATACTTTTTTCACCATTTTCACCTCAGATGAGATTGTATCATTTTTAACTATTCAATTTGTATAATTTCTAGATAAGAAAAAAACTGTTCAAAAAGAACAGTCTATTTCATATAGTGTAAGTTTTCTAACATCACACCGCATCCATTAGCAACACAATTTAATGCATCATCTGCTACGAATACAGGAACATTTAATTCAGATTCTAATAATCTATCTAAACCAGTTAATAAAGCTCCTCCACCTGTTAAGAAAATACCACGTGATACGATATCAGCAGCTAATTCTGGTGGTGTTTGTTCAAGAACATGTTTAGTTTCTTTAACAATTGTTGCACAAGTTTCTCTAAGTGCTAATTCAGTTTCGTTTGATGTAATAGTAATTGTATGTGGTAATCCAGTTACTAAGTCTCTACCACGTACTTCAAATGTTTTATCAGATGATCCTTTTACAGCAGAACCAATTTCTAATTTAATTTGTTCAGCAGTACGATCTCCAATTAATAATTTATATTTATCTTTAACAAATTTAATAATGTCCGCATCCATGACGTCACCAGCAATTTTTAAAGATGAACTTGTTACAATATCACCTAAAGATAATACTGCAATATCAGTAGTTCCTCCACCGATATCAATAACCATATTACCTGTTGGTTTATTAATTTCAAGACCAGCTCCAATTGCTGCTACTTTTGGTTCTTCTTCGATAAATACCTTTTTAGCTCCACATCTTTCAGCAACATCTCTAATTGCTGATTTTTCAATTGAAGTGATGTTAGATGGACAACAAATCAAGATTGTTGGTCTAGCAAAAATTCCTTTTAAATTTAATTTATTAATAAAATGAGTTAATAAGATTTCAGTAATTCTAAAATCTGCAATAACTCCATCTTTTAATGGTCTAATTGCTTGAACCCTACCAGGAGTTTTACCTAACATATCTTTTGCCTCTTGTCCTACAGCTAATGGCTTTTTAGTTTCTTCATCTATTGACACTACTGAAGGTTCATTGACTACAATACCTTCACCTTTGACATAAATTAATATATTTGCAGTACCTAAATCGATACCAATTTCTTTTGATAATGCCATTATTTCTCCTCCTTGTATGTTTTTTCCTCAATATTGTATCACGATTTTATTGAATTACAAGGCAAAAAAACAAAAGACACTAATTTTTTTATAAATATAAATTTATCATGATGACGTCTTAATTTTTTCAATTTTTTGATTAAAATATTTATCAGGATTTACAGTTTTATCATCAATTGAAACAATAAAATGTAAATGTTTTTTTAATGTTGATTGATAAACATTATTTCCTGCTTTTCCAATAACATCTCCTTGTTTCACTTGATCTCCTTTTTCAACTTTAATATCATCTAAAGATTGATAAATTGTTTGAATACCTTTTTGATGTTCAATCGTAACAATCCACCCTAATAAAGAATCATTTTCTTTTCTAATAACAGTCCCACTTGCACTCGCATAAACATCAAAGCTTTCATTATCCTTTGTATAATCAATCCCATCATTAGGACGATAGACTCCTTCAAAATAAACAAGTGCTTCTTCTAATTTTTTATCATCTAAAGACGTATCATAAAAACCCTTACTTACTTTAACATCATCATTAACTGGTTTTTTTAAGATTTCACTTCCTTGATTTTTATTTTCATCTTTTGTTTCTACCGAAACTACTGGTACATCCTCGAATGGTTTTAAATTCTTAACAATTTCCTGAATAACACCGGCACCTATTAAAAATAATAAAAGTGAAGTCATAAAAATAAATGTTTTTTTATTCCTCTTCAATAATCCTTTCATGCTTTTCACCTCTTAAGAAGTGTAACCATAAAATCATTCTTTATTCTTTGAAATCTCTACTCCTTGATAATAGTGTTTTAAAATAGCTTGATAATTATATCCTTCCTTTGCCATTCCTTGTGCACCATATTGAGACAACCCAACTCCATGTCCACATCCTTTAGTCACAAAAATATAAGAATTTCCTTCTTTAACTATTTCAAAATCACTTGAAGACAATTGTAGTTTTTCTCTTACTTCCCTACCACTATATTGTTTTTGATTAATAAGAATAGATTTAACTCTCCCACTAGGATAGTGTTCTAAAAAACGATATTGAAACGAACCTCCAAAAAGTGAATTAAGCTGTGCTTTAGTATATTTTACTTTTCTTATAAACTGAGGATCATATTCTTGATCCCAATGTGAATCTACAGAAACCAAATACGGTTGACTTGAACCTTTAAAATAGTTTTCTACATTTTCGCTTTTTCCATTACTGCTTGAATAAAAAAGAGCTGAAATACACTTTCCTTGGTAAGTTAAGATTTCCCCCTTAGTTTCTACAATAGCTTTTTGAACTTTCTCTTTATATTCTTCATAATGATCACTCCATGAAACCTTCATCTTTTCATCATCTAGATAAACTTGTGTATTGGTTGTATTATCTACACTTAATAAACGCGAATAAACAAAAGTTCGACTTGCGACAACTTGTGCTTTAATTGCTTCAAGTTCAAAACTTGCCGGCATTTCTCCAGCAACGACCCCTAATAAATAGTCATCTAAAAGAATTTTTTGTGTATTATCTCCAACTTGTACACTTACATAAACATCTTCATTTTCTTTTCCTTTATATAAAGAATCTTTCTCTTTAGTTGGTTGATACAACAAAATAATCGCTAATAAAATAAATAGAATAAGTAATAATTTAAAAAAAATAGTTTTCATATTTTAATATATGAAAACTTAAATTAAAAATGTATTGTTACAAAATCTAAAATAAAAGATGCAAATAAATAACCCAAAGATACAGAAGCAACAAGATATAAACAATAAAATTGTTTTAATTTTCCCTTAAGAATATATTTTTCATAATGAAAACAACTTAACCCATACATTGAAGATAAAATAGAAAACAAATAAACAATTAACTTTAATATCTGATATGACATATATTTCTCCTCATATAACCCATCAATCTGCATATAATAAACAGGGTGATCATTTTGACAAATAAAACTTTACAATATCTTATCTATAATCGACTCTATTCATCAAGTATGTACGAACTTCTTGCAACCCAAGCTCCTACAAATATATTACAAACTCAGATGAAACTTTACCAAGAAGAAACACTTAATAATGTTTCTTATCTTGATCGTTATTATCAAGAATTAAACACATCAAGTTATCATCCAATTGTAAAAGAGCCTGTTAATCAAGGAAGTTTTAAAAAAAATATATATTGGATGTTAGAGTATGAAGGATCAAGCACGAAAATATTTTGCAGTGAAAGTTTTAACGCGAATAACGACGAACAAATAAAAAACCTAACCTCCTATATTTCTTCTATAATTGATCAAAGAAACACAAAACTAACAAATATATATTTGAATATACTTGATGAAGAAATCGCAAATAAATAAAAAACATCACCGAAGTGATGTGATTTACAAATGGTGACTCGTACGGGATTCGAACCCGTGAATGCATGCGTGAAAGGCATGTG
>OGDN01000317.1_pt1 | contig 100989 bp, 99 predicted proteins | sample 1570271 | NCBI WGS metagenome assembly OGDN01 (sample SAMEA4384481, study PRJEB24528) | human gut metagenome | reverse complement strand
GTTCGCAGCGAAGATAGAGATTTCAATTATGAGCCAATTTTTGACTGCTTACAGTCTTTTGAATCATAAACTCCCCAAATAGGTTCAAATGCCTATAAAGAAATATTTTTTAAACTTTGGTCGTGAAAAGCCACAACAATTTCATTTAAGAGTTCTCAAAAAATAGACTCTATCTTTTCATCAGATCCCCCCCCAAAAAAACAAATGACCTTTTATTAATCAAAAACTTATCCAAAGATTCGTATCAAACCGTCATCATATTATTTAATTTGTAACCATTAGACTAGGATTAGTTATATGAAATCAAACTTTATTTATTATTTAAAGAACGGTATTCTTTCAAGAATGCTTCCCAAACCTTATGCTGTTCATAACGTTCCATAATCATCGAACGAGCGCGTCTTGCCATCTCTTTCACTTCACCATTCCGATGATCATAGAACCACTTCATTGTTTCATACAAAATATTTTCATCACGCGGGGGAATGACCCGACCATTCACACCATCCTGAATTATTTCATTACACCCACTGATATCTGTTGTTATGCATGGAATATCCAAAGCACCAGCTTCCATAAGAACCACACCAAATCCCTCTCTATATGATGGTAAAACAAAAACATCTGACATACACATAAATGGTCTGACATCTTTTTGTTTTCCATAATAATGAATATTAGGATGTGTTTCTATTTCAGTTCTAGTAATTATTTTTATAGGATTATCACTATCTTCAAATGCTCCTACCATCACTAAATTTATATTATGATATAAACCTGCCAGTTTCTTAAATGCCATAATCAATTCATTCACTCCCTTATCTTTCACTATCCGGCCAACAAAACAAAAAGTAAAGTCCTTGCCCGCATCTATATTCGTCAAAGGACACTCTACAATAACATTCTTCCGGTTAAACTTTTCAAGGTCAATACCATTGGCACTCCCATTTCCTATAACTTTCAATTTAGAAGCTTTACAAATCCCATCTGCTATTAATGATGTTTTCACTCCATTACTTACACAAAGAACCGTTGTGGAACAATAACAAGAAATACGCTCTATCATTTTTAATAGAGACTGCATCAATCCACTACATCCTTGATATCGAAGTCCATGACACATATAAATTCTGGTAGATACACCTGTTAGTTTTGCAGCAGTCATTGATAAGAAACTCCCTTTAGGAGTATTTCCATGAACAATATCAGGTTTTGTTCTTCTGAAGAAAATGAGGAACTTTATGAGACTTTTAAAATCATTTAAAAGAGAAATCGGCCTTTTCATTGGAATACAATACGTCCTAACACCTTCTTCATCACCAAATTTTTCAAGAGCACATTCATCAGATGAGATAGCAACCATATCAAAATCATTACTTAAATATGATAATTGCCCTTTAAAAAAGTATAATGATGAAGGAATTGTGGTTACAATATAAAAAAGTTTTTTATTCTTCATTTATATGCTTTATCTTCATTTTAAAATAATCCTTGGTTTCAGTAATAAATTAGACTTATTCTGAGGATTAGTCACAATAGCCCTACACTTTCAATATTTTTCATGATTGTAGTGTTGTATCCACGACAATAATATACGTCCCCATTTGTGTTGAAAAGAAAAGGAATGCATTTTGCAACAAATTAATATATAACTGATTCTTTTATTAAAGTATATATAATATCAAATTTAATATTCCTATATTAATATGTCTATTTACTACTAATACATTTAATCAAATCTTCTTTAGATAAACATGTAGTCTCTGCCAATGGTATTCTACGCCTTTTACTAATGAGTATATCTGTTCTACCAAATAAGGCAAATACCATATAAACTATAATCTTAATTATGGTATACATGCTATTTTTAATAAACCAAAAACAAGACTTTTCATACTTCTTATAACGAAAATATATTCTAAGTAAAGTTTTTTGTGTTTGAATATATTTTCTTACTACTGGTATGCCAAACTCTCTATAAAATAATAAAGGCCTATTTAATGCCCAAAATTTACTTTTAGAAGCTGTTCTGCTCCATAATTCCATATCCTCAGCTCTTAATGCCCATTCACAATATGGGTTAGCTCTAAACCACTCTAACTTACCCATTACCGTAGGATGAATAAAGCTATTAACTCTTCCACTACACATACCAGACCCCATAATATTATTATTATTATCAATTATCATAATAGAAGTACCTAATACATCTACATCCGGATGAGATTCAAGAAATTTTACTTGTTCTTCAATACGAGTAACATACATAATATCATCTGCATCCATTCGAGCATAATACTTACCTATAGCTATCTCTATTGATTGATTCAATCGAGTAACCAAGCCCTTGTTTTGTCCATCATCTATCACTTTAATTCGAATATCATTCAAAGCATACTCTTGCATAATAGCTAAAGAGTTGTCAGTACTCCCATCGTTTATGAGATATAACTCCCAGTCTTGAAAAGTTTGATTTACTACAGATTGTATTGCATCTCTCAGATAACTTTCTCCATTATAAACTGGAATAGCAATTGATACTAGTGTATGTGTATCAGTCTTTCCCATTTCTCAAATAATTTAATCATCTGACTTAACTGTTTTAAGAAAAACAGTCTCTTTTTAGAATTGTAATATTTTCTCCAATAAGTTATATAATGAAAAGGGAAAAAACTAGCGATCTTTTCATGATTCAAACTATTGTATATACTATAATTTTTCTTTTTAAGAGCTTCATCAAACTCTTTCAATTCAGCGTATTTCTCAAAATCCGATTGCTTAAGTAAATAAGTCCGATAAATGTAAGGCAATTGGCAATTCACTATTCGATAATCCAAATAGCACCTTTTCGCTTCCGATATTTTAAAATACACCTTATTATACTCATCAACTAATCCTAAACACATTATAGCATGTTGCCTTATTGAACGTAAACGAGATTCTAAAGCAACAGTTTGCCCATCCCGACCTATTAAATATCGATACACAAATTTAGAAAAGAATGCAACACTATTGACATAAACCATTGGTACCAGCATCCATTGTTGGTCAGTATAAGATATGCCTTCCATCTGATAATAATTAATATTTCTCAAGATTTCTCTTTTATAGGTCACACAATGCATTTCAAAAACTCCTACACGTTTTGTAATGTCAAGAATATTTTCAAACGATTGTTCTTGATATTCTATATCAGAAAGAATTCTTTGAGATGTTATCTCACCTAAACTATTAACTATAACATAATTAGCTACCACCAAATCAACATCCACATTTTCAAGGTAAGTAATAAATCTCTCAAAATTATCTTTTTCAAAAGAATCATCAGCATCCAATATTTTTATATATTTCCCCGACGCTATCTTCAACGCAGCATTAATACATGATCCATAATTTCCATTTTCTTTATCAATAACAATTATAGACTTTGGAAAACGGCATTCATATTCATGCCCTATTTCGGAGGTTCGATCTCTACTGCCATCATTTACAACCAGCACCTCCACTCTCTCTAAATCACTAACCAACAACGAATCAAGACATTGAGGCAAATATTGTTGCATATTATAAGATGGTATTACTATCGTAAGTATCTTTTCTGTCATAATTATTATTTTGAAATTACTTCAAAAGAAAAAAGTTCAACATTGACCTTATAAGGAATAGTTTCATTAGAACCGCGATATGCATTAATCCAAAACCAGTATACTAAACCTATAAAAAATAGAACCATTCCATAAGCCATTCTGGAGTTTCTGCTCAATTTAGAAGAATGACCAACATGTGGAAGAAAAATCAACGAATAAAATGTTAAATACATCGCCATACGGGAAAGCCACTTATTATAAACCCCCAAAAGCATAAACATCAATTGAATAGCTATAAGCAAAATCATAGGAAGATAAAATGCTTTATTTACTAATTTATAATGAAATGCTATCCACAAAACAACAATATTTAAAAAAGCCAAAGCAATGTCTGTATTATTATAAGTTCCTAAATTATCAGCTTGATAGCTAGAAGCATAATCCGACATTCGCCCTATAGAAAAGTATTCCATTTGCGAAACCACAATAGTAAATTTTTCAAATAAAAGAACTATACACAAGAAGTATAGGGGAATAAATAGTTGTTGCTTCACTCTTGTAGTAGTAGAAAGCCAGTATATAACATATATAAATGTAGCTACTATAATCTCAGAGGTATGAAATATCAAACCCAGGATTGCAAAAAACATGAAACGGCATGGTTTTCGTTCTAATAAAAGTACACTAATATTTAACAAATATCCCATTGCCAAACATTGTCTCATAATATTGAGAGAAAAATTGAAAAAAAGGAAGAAATATAAAGTAAAAACTAAAAATACATTAAGATTATGACTATACTTATAGGCAACATTATATATAAAAATGATAGTCAATCCTTGATATAAAAAAAGAAGAAATTCAAAACCTCCCATATATTTAGCTACATGGGATATTATATAATAGAAATACTCAGTATTAAGAGTAAGTAAAAATGAAGAATACGATTCTGCTGACGATGCTATATCATATATATCATAGTAAACAATCGTATCCGTCCCTATAGAAGAATCTCGCAAACCTGCTAATAGTGATGGAATTAGTATCGCAAAAACAGCAGATATATTCCATTTTCGTTCTCTTTTTGCAGCAATATAAAACAATAAGGATGAAATAAGAAAAACGATTAAATAAATCCACATGAATTATTGATAAATAAACTTTTATTAAAAAAATGAAAGAGCTTGAGCAATTATAGGAGCCATATCATAATAGCGATATTCAGCGAGTCGCCCCCCAAATATAGTGTTTGGTTCTTGTACAGCAAGATTATGGTATTGCTTATAAAGAGCAGCATTCCGTTCATCATTAATAGGATAGTACGGTTCCAAACCTCCACTCCACTCTATGGAAAATTCACGTGAAATCACAGTATGTGAATTGTCATAAATGACACTACCAAACATCTCAAAATGTTTATGTTCAATAATCCGGGTAAACGGATATTCTTTTGAGATATAATTAACTACAGCATTTCCTTGATAATTAGGTATATCAAGTATTTCTGTATCAAAGCGTACTGTACGATACTGCAACTGACCGAAACGATAGGCATAAAACTGGTCAATTGGGCCTGTATAAACAGTTTTCCTTGCCAATGCAGACAATTCTTCACGATGCTTGAAAAAATCCGTATTAAGCTTTATATCTACACCTTTAAGAAGTCCCTCTATCAACCGATTATAACCTCCGATAGGTATCCCTTGATATAAGTCATTAAAATAATTGTTATCAAATATCATACGTACTGGCAATCGACGAATAATAAAAGCTGGAAGTTCAGAACATTTACGTCCCCACTGCTTCTCTGTATACTCTTTAATAAGCAGCTCATAGATATCACGTCCCACCAAAATTAAAGCTTGTTCCTCAAGATTTTCCGGTTCACGGCCACTAAGGTGATCAATTTCTGCTCTACGCTGTTCATCAAGTTTTATTTGAGCTTCTACCGGAGTTTTCACACCCCACATTTGATAGAATGTATTCATATTGAAAGGCAGATTATACATTCTATCATCCGGCGCAAGAACTACCGGAGAATTTGTATACCGATTAAATGGTACAATAGCATTAACATAATCCCATATACTCTTATCAGAGGTATGAAAAATGTGGGCTCCATATTTGTGAACATTAATCCCTTCCACATTTTCACAATAAACATTGCCTCCTACATGATTTCGTTTATCTATTACAAGACATTTTTGCCCACGTTTCATTGCCTCATGGGCAAATGTTGCTCCAAATAGTCCAGAACCAACAATTAAATAATCATATTCCTTATCTGTTTTCATTCTTCTGTATTTAGTCCATCTTGTTCATAATGATATTACATATCAAGGTATAAACACAAGTCACCATCTTATATGAAATTTTAATCGGATATATAAAATGAGTTCCTTGATAAATCATTTCCATTATCTTAGCATTAGAATATTTATTAATCAATTTAGGGAACCACACCTACCTACTTTACTGAAATTCATTCGCAAAGTAAAAAATAGTGCTTTCGTGCTGATTTTCTCTTAATTTTTAAGATTAAACGTGCCGGAATAAAAATTGTATAAAAAAGAAATATATATATACATTTTTTAAATCTTAAGCCAGAATTTCGTGTTCTTCCAATAGCATCTTGTACAAATGTCATTCTTGCACAATATTTTCCCAAAAAAGATAATTGCGAATAATATTTTTTATGCTTAGTATAGATATAATCAACAGCTTTGAGCCATTCATTATATTTATTTGTCAGACGGCCTGTATCTTTTGTATCAACTCTATAAACAGCTAATACCTCATCAACAAAATAAAAAGGAGAAACTTGAGCTAATCGCATTGTTAGTTCATATTCTTGCCAAAAACGAATATTTTCATCAAAAAGTCCGACTTCAAACAATTTCTGTTTTTCGGCTAAAATAGTAATATTCAAACAACATATTGACATGAATATTTTTTTACTCATATCTCCTCTCTTTGTATAATCAAGAGAATATCCCACGTAAGTTACATTATTGCCTTGAATTATCTCTGGTTTTGCATTTGAATAAACCAATGCACACTGTTTCTCCAGAATTAAAGCCACTTGCTTTTCAATCTTGGTAGGTAACCAATAATCATCGTCATCTAAAAAAGCTACATATTCCCCTTTTGCAGCTTTAATTCCAACATTTCGAGCATGATTTCCTCCTTTGCTTTCTTTTTTAGGTATATATATAAATTCAACTGGATAATTTTTGCAAACAACTTCTGCACTAACGACCGATGCATCATCTACCACTATACACTCTAAATTTTCATATGTTTGGTTGAGTACACTTTCAATAGCTCTACCAACCAAATTATTTCGATTATGAGTAGTTATTATTGCTGTCACTAATGGCGTATGATTCATTTTTGCATGCTATTTTGGGGTCTAACAATTGCTTTTAATATATTATAATCTTCCATCAACTATATTTCTATCAAGAGCTCCCTTAACATCATAGATAACCCCACATTCATTAACAAGTAGTTTTCTTACATTAAGTTCTTTAAACTCTTTGTGAGCAACACCAAGAACAACTGCATCAAATCTACCTTCCAACTTCTCAACACCACTTGTAATAATATCAATACCATATTCAGTCGCTACCTTAGAAGCATCAACCCAAGGGTCATAAACAGTAATATTTCTTGTATACTCTTGCAAAGTATGATATATGTCAACAATTTTAGTATTACGCACATCTGGGCAATTCTCTTTGAATGTAAAGCCAAGTATCAAAATCTTACTATCTTTTACTAACACTCCCTTTTTATTCATCAGTTTTATTATCTGATTAGCCACATAATCCCCCATCCCGTCATTCAACCGACGTGCAGCAGACATTATTCGTGGGAGTACACCATATACTTGCGCTTTCTGAATAAGATAATAAGGATCTACACTGATACAATGCCCACCCACCAAACCGGGTTTTAGTTTTATAAAGTTCCATTTTGAAGAAGCCGCCTCAATCACATCATTAGTATCGATTCCCATAGCATTGAATATTTTAGCCAGCTCATTCATGAAAGCAATATTAACATCACGTTGAGAATTCTCAATAATCTTAGATGCTTCCGCTACTTTTATAGACGGAGCTTTATGAGTACCATTTACTAATACCGAATTATAAACTTTATCTATTATATCCGCAATTTCAGGAGTAGAACCAGATGTTACTTTCTTTATTTTGTCCACAGTATGATCTTTATCTCCCGGATTAATGCGTTCAGGCGAATAACCAGCAAAAAAATCTTCATTAAATTTCAATCCTGAAACCTTCTCTACAACAGGTAAACACTCTTCCTCCGTCACACCCGGATATACTGTAGATTCATACACTACAATATCACCTTTCGAAATAACTCTGCCGACAGTTTCACTTGCACCATATAGTGGATAAAGATCAGGACGATTATTTACATCTACTGGGGTTGGTACTGCAATAATATAGAAATTACATTCGCGGATTTCATCCACATTTGAAGTACATAAAAAACCATGATTGCCAATAGCATCCTGTAGCAATTCATCTGATACTTCAAGAGTTACATCATGTCCAGCCATTAACTCACCCACACGTCTTTGATTCATATCAAAACCAATAGTGGGATATTTCGTTGAAAAAAGGCGAGCTAAAGGAAGCCCCACGTAACCGAGTCCGATTACACAAATTTTAATAGAATCCATTATTACTTTTTATATAGTTATACAAATAATCAACAAGATTATCCACATTAGTTCATTGTATCTTCTTTTTATGCTTTTTATAAATTCCATCCTTGCACACACAATGTAACATTATTTCAAATTACAACAAGGGTAAAACGATTATTTAGACTCCCGCCATATTTACAATTTACATATCCGCTGAGTCATCAATTCCAACTTCTGTCTTATCATGCTACGCTCAACAGATGACAAGCCAAAAGAAAAAACAAGTACTAAAAGAATAACCACTGAAATCAACGAGGTAAGAATAACAGTAAAGAATGTATCCGGAAAAAAACTATGGATATAGTTGCAGATTATCCAGGTTGCAATCCCAATAGCCATACTACGAGCAAACACTGTAAACAAATAATGTGATATATTGCATTCAGGTACATATCTTTTCAAGAGAAAAATACGAAAAAAGATGGCAACTATACCAGTCAATATGCCGGGATATAATGCATAATAAGGTGGATAACCATATAACAAGAAGATATAGCCAATAGGCAATTCAGACAACATAATAACGCATATACCTATCTGAAACCATTTAATCTCTCCAGCTGCCTGCAAAGCAGTGGTCACCGTACCGGTAACCGTATAAAGGATGGATACAACCATAGATATTATCAAGAATATGGAAGTATATTCCGGTACAGTCCCCAGCCATAATTTAAGTACATAATCCACATTTATCAAAAATGGAATAGAAACCAGAGCCAACAGATAAAAGGTATATCGTGCACCGGAATACACCAAGCTCAAGCAGCTTTCCACATTTCCACTAGCATATTGCTTGGTAATCTGGGGAAACAAAGCCATTGAGAAATTCGATGAAAAAGTAGATACCAAACCACTTACCTGCATAGCTATGCCTCTTGCTGCATTAATAGAGGTACCATAGAAGAGGTTGAGAATTATATTCGATCCCTGGTCCTTGAACGAAAAGCCCAAATTGCCCAGCACACTCCATCCGGCAAAAGAAAACATCCTTTTAAGCAGCCTTCTATCCACTATAAAACGATAGGTACATTCTTCGAAGTTCCTCTTACAATAAAAACCGTAAAAAATGCGAACAACAACACTTACAGCTAAAACACCAAAAGCATAGAATATCAGTTTATCATAGGGAAATGCTAATAACAAGAATACTGCCCCTAACCTCAGACATGCATCAACAATGCCTATATAGGCAAAAGCCTTCATATGCTCATGAGCAACTATACAAGAATTATAGGGGACGCTTACTACAGTGACCATAAAAGTCAACACGGAAAACTGATAGACCCAATTGGCAGCGACCATTCTATCCGGATCAATTACCAACTGAGTATTAACAAACCATAGCCCGATAGTCTCAGCCAATATAAAGATAACAACTGCTATGATGGCATGAATATTTATTGAAGTACAAAATACAAGATTCAGCCTTTCCTTATCTCCGCACCCCAATTCGTATGAAATAAACCTTTGCGAAGCGGCAACCATAGCAGAATTTAGGAAAGCAAACATGGAAACCATTCCTCCAACCACATTGTACACTCCATAATCGGAGATTCCTAATGCCTTCAATATTACTCTACTGGTGTACAAACCAATGAGTATCATCAAAAACATGCGGGCATAGAGCAGCAACGTATTTTTGGCAATACGGCGTTTGTCTAAATTTTGCTCTGTCTTCACTACTATATTAAACTTTTTTGCTCTTTACTATCATCAAACGGCAACCGTATTTTAATAGTAAGGTCGTAGACCTGCTTATCTTTTCAGAAAAAAAGAAAAAACATAATAGTTCTTATGGCTCACATTCCACCACCTCAAACGGGTATGGATTTTCCTCGATATTTTTCAATACTTCGATGATTTCAGTTTGCTCCGAAGTCAGACTATCCTTGTCCCAACCTTCAATAATCGCATAAGCTTCTTGAAGCAAAGTCTCCTCATAAACTTCCCCATAACAATAAGTCAGCAAGCGAACTTTAAGTAAGGAAGCAGGAAGCTCCTCCAAAACATGATAGATACGCTCTAAAACCACCTGCTTTTTCTGCTCTTTATCTCCATAATCATAGATAGTAGCATTATACCCCATCAAAAGAGCCAGACACAAATTCGCCTCCTCTTCAACATCGGAACTTTGAGCAGAAAAAAGAAAATCGGACTTAACAAGCACTTCCTTATTCAACCGGCAAAAAGCGTCGGAATAGACCGGCTCACCGTCCATACCAAGATACATCAGCTCATGAGCTGCATGCCGAAGCTCAAGAGCACGGGAAGTTAAATCATTCATTATTATGATATATGATTAAAATATAAGATTATACTTATTTAGAAGTCACCCGATTATTTTCAGATAGGATTTGGGGACTTTGATACTTGCCGTCAAAAGATCTTTAATACGGATAACGACGTATGTTTTATTGGCTTCGATGGCAACCTCACCTTCAATACCGCTGAGTTCGCCTTTGATAACTTTTACTTTATGCCCAACAGTAAGAATTTCGCTATCGAGGCTGACACCGTCAGGATTCAGATCCATTACGAACATAAAGTCCTCCATTTGCTTATCTGGTACCACTAGCATGGAATGCGTGGAAAGGTCCTTCATATAAAAAAGGGGGACATTATAAATGTTGGAAATATCGCAGGCTGTCTGCTTGGTAGAATGAACAAATACCAAATTGCGGATTACCGGAACTTCGCTACGCTTACGACGATACTTCAATTGAGAAATGACAAAGCGCGTGGGAAGATAATAGTCAAGCTCCAAATGCTCTTCCGATTTAAGTCGGTCCAAAGATTTCCGGACTGTGAATTCCTGCTTGTCACGGGTACGGGCTGCAAACCAATATTTCTGTTGTTCAGTCACTTAGAAATTTTCTTTCGAATGAATCAGCTCAGTTCCGGGTGCGCTTCGCGGTTTGAACGAGACATTTTCCCACTCAAACCGTATTGTACACTTTTGCAATGATAATAAGCTATTAAAGAAGATATTAGACTCATAGAAGTGTCCAATAAACGTTCGTTTAATGAACGTCTATTTTTAAGAAAATAAGTAGAGGCATAAAAGTTAAAAAGGAACAGAGCTTTAAGATGTCAAATATTAGATATATACTGCTGTTATTCAGTATATTAGAATAAAACAGGAAACACTTTGGAAATATTTTTATTAAACATTTTGTTAGTTCAAAAAATACGGCTTATCTTTGCGTTCATTAAACGAACGTTTAAAAAACACCTCATCATTTCCAATATATCATTCTACATTCCAACATCTTACCCTCATAAATGCATTATTGAAGTTGCGTAAATATGCCTGCTGATAAATGGGAATTTATCGTACAAAACGTAAGTGAAATAAAAGTCCACTTCCATAATCTATGGAAAGAGAGTGAAAGCCCATGGATTTCTATCTAAAACACAAGCATTACTTTACTTTTCGCCCTTTGTTTGTCCACTGTTGCATAGGGAATTAATAACGCCTAACGGCCATGAACAGCTCTGCTAATGGCCATGAAGCAATCGTTTAACGACCATAAGCAGGGTTGTTCATGGCCGTTAGGCGTCACTAACTCCAAGGCTTTTACAGATGAAGTACGTAGCCCGCGCCTATTGCGCACAAGGTGCAAACGTATTGTACAGCAACTTAAAAGACATCAGACTCCACTATTCATAGTCGGGCAAACTCGAAAATGCAGGAAAACTACACCGACCGATTGATGTAACCCACGCGCGGTATTATGGTAGATGATAATAAGTTACGGCAAAACTCAGGCGTTTTTGGCAGGTGGAAGCAAATTTTGCTTCCACCTTTTCAAGTTGCTTCCACCGCAGGGTAAATGCCGATGGATAGGGAGATACAGGAGGTGGGTGGAAGTGTGGAAGCAAAGCAGATGCAAATTTATGTTTCAGCAACACACCTCAAGTTTTAAAAAAGATGTAGTACAAAGGCATAAAATATAATAAGTGTTACAAATACACACTTTATGCCCCGACACTCTTGCAAATGTCGAAAAAGTCCGTACCTTTGCAATGTGTTTTTCATAGTATTAGATTTAAGGTTAACAAAGGTTGGAGTACAGCGGTACTCCTTTTTTTATGCCCATACGTACCGTCCCGGTTCTCCAATAAAATTTTCACGTAAAATGCAAGGCAACTTTTTATATCCATTTAGTTTTTGGCTATCTTTGCACTGCTTTCGGCGGGCATAGGCACGCATAAAGCAGCTTAACTAACAATAAATCAATAATTAAAAACAGAAAATTATGGCAATGCATACATGGTTTGAATGTAAGATCCGTTACGAGAAAACAATGGAAAATGGAATGAACAAGAAGGTGACCGAACCGTACCTGGTGGATGCCCTCAGTTTTACGGAAGCGGAAGCACGCATCATCGAAGAGATGACGCCGTTCATTTCGGGAGAGTTCACCGTATCGGACATCAAACGTGCCAACTATAGCGAATTGTTCCCCAGCGAAGAGGAAGCTGCCGACCGCTGGTTTAAATGTAAACTGGTTTTCATCACACTGGACGAGAAAAGCGGTGCGGAAAAGAAAACCTCTACCCAGGTATTGGTGCAGGCTGCCGACTTGCGTGATGCAGTGAAGAAACTGGATGAGGGCATGAAAGGCACAATGGCCGACTATCAGATAGCATCTGTAGCGGAAACCGCCATTATGGATGTATATCCGTACAGTGCAGAGCCCGACGACAAACCGGAAGTTTAATTTAAGTGATGAGTTATAAGTTATGAATTATTATTGTGACCCATAACTTATAACTCATAACTCATAACTCAAAAAAACGATGATTGCAGAGAATTTAAAACAAGTACTGAGCGAACTGCCTGAAAAGGTACGGCTGGTGGCTGTTTCCAAATTTCACCCCAACGAGGCGATAGAAGAAGCGTATCGTGCCGGCCAGCGTGTGTTCGGAGAAAGTAAGGTGCAGGAAATGACCGCCAAATACAAAAGTCTGCCCAAAGACATAGAATGGCATTTCATCGGGCATCTGCAAACAAACAAAATAAAATATATCGTTCCTTACGTAGCGCTGATTCATGGCATAGACTCCTACAAGCTGTTGGCCGAAGTGAACAAGCAGGCTGCCAAAGCCGAAAAAACCGTCAACTGCCTGCTGCAGCTGCACATTGCCCGGGAAGAGACCAAGTTTGGATTCAGCTTTGACGAATGCCGGGAAATGCTGGCAGCTGGTGAATGGAGAGAGCTCAAGCATATCCGGATATGCGGATTGATGGGCATGGCCACAAATACGGACAATGACGAACAAATCAAAACAGAGTTTTGTTCTTTAAGTAGCTTCTTCAATGAAGTGAAAGCCAAGTGGTTTGCCGATGCAGAGTCATTCCGGGAACTGTCCATGGGAATGTCTCACGATTACCACGAGGCCATTGCAGCCGGGAGCACCTTGATACGTGTAGGAAGCAAGATTTTTGGAGAAAGAAACTATTAACCATAAAAAATCATTATCATGGCAACATTAGAAACTACTTTTGCAGGGCTGAAACTCAGAAACCCCATTATCGTCAGCAGCTCCGGACTGACGGACAGCGCCGCCAAGAACCAAAAACTATCTGAGGCCGGCGCAGGTGCCATTGTGCTAAAATCACTCTTTGAAGAGCAAATCATGATGGAGGCTGACTGGATGGGAGACCCGAACATGTACCCCGAAGGCAGTGACTACCTTGTAGGATATATCCGCGAACATAAGCTGGGTGAATATCTGAACCTGATTAAGGAAAGCAAAAAGGTTTGCAATATCCCCATCATAGCCAGCATCAACTGCTATCAGAATGCCGACTGGGTGGAATTTGCCGCCAAAATAGAAGAAGCCGGTGCAGACGCACTGGAAATCAATATCCTTGCACTGCAGACGGATGTACAGTATACATATGGAACCTTCGAGCAACGCCACATCGACATTCTGAGCCACATCAAGAAGACGGTCAAGATACCCGTCATCATGAAGCTGGGCGACAACCTGACCAATCCGATAGCTCTGATAGACCAACTGTACGCCAACGGCGCCGCCGCAGTAGTGCTGTTCAACCGCTTCTACCAGCCGGACATCAACATTGAGAAAATGATACAAGTATCCGGCAACGTATTCAGCAACGAAGCCGATTTGTCTAAAGCCCTGCGCTGGATAGGCATCGCTTCGGCAGCCGTAAACAAGCTGGACTATGCCGCTTCCGGTGGTATCCACTCGCCCGAAGGCGTTGTCAAGGCAATATTAGCAGGTGCTTCGGCCGTAGAGATATGCAGTGTGCTTTATCAGAATTCAGCTACCATCATTGAAGAATACATCCGCTTCCTCAACTTGTGGATGGACCGCAAAGGTATGGAAACCATCAGCCAGTTCAAAGGTATTCTGAACGTAAACGACCCGAAGGGAGTCAATACTTTCGAACGTACACAGTTCTTGAAATACTTCTCTTCACATGAATGAGACAAAAGGCTGACAAGAAGACAATAAAATTGAAAGGGTGATAACACTACAATGACGTTATCACCCTTTCATTTATACTATACCGCTATCTTTTTATTTCTTCTTATCCAGCGCCTCAAAGCAGGAATTCTTGCTCACGAACTCCGGAACAATATCCTTCATGGCAGCAACAATTTTCATCTGGTCATAAGTGTAACTTACATCAATCAGCTTCTGGATACGCTCCTTCACCTCGTCATAGTCATACTCACGCACCGTGGCAATCATAATCTTCTCATGATAGGTGGGCTTTGTAAGCTCCTTCACATTCAAGAGTTCCTCGTAGAGCTTCTCGCCATGACGGAGACCGGTAAATTCAATCTTCACATCCGTACGTCCGGAAAGGCTGATCATACGCTTAGCAAGATCCACAATCTTCACCGGCTTACCCATGTCGAAGATGTAGATTTCACCACCGTTGCCCATACTGCCGGCCTCAAGAACAAGGCGGCAAGCTTCGGGAATGGTCATGAAGTAACGGATTATCTCAGGATGGGTCACTGTCACCGGGCCGCCACGCTGAATCTGGTCGCGGAAACGGGGAATGACAGAACCGTTGGAACCCAGCACATTGCCGAAACGCGTAGTGATGAACTGAGTGGCATGGCCTCCCTCCTTCTGCAACTTCTTCGCAAGAGACTGCACATAAATCTCGCAGATACGCTTGGAACAGCCCATCACGTTTGTAGGGTTAACAGCCTTGTCCGTAGAAATCATCACAAACTTCTCGGCACCGTATTTCACGGCAAGATCGGCAACGGTGCGCGTGCCGAATACGTTCACCTGGATGGACTCGGAAACGTTGTCCTCCATCATCGGCACATGCTTGTAGGCGGCCGCATGGAAAATATACTGGGGCTTGAACTCCCTGAAGATATCCTCCATGCGCGTGGCATTGGAGATGTCAGCTATGATGGTCTCGGCATCGATGTCGCGCCAACGGTCTTGAAGTTCCAGACGGATGTCGTGCAGAGGGGTCTCGGCCTGGTCCACTAAAATAAGTTTATAGGGATTGAACGAAGCCACCTGGCGCATGATTTCACTGCCGATGGAGCCGGCGGCGCCCGTAATCATCACACGCTTGCCCTCCAGATGAGAGGCAACCTTATGGATATCTATCTCGATAGGATTGCGCTGAAGCAGGTCCTCAATCTGAATTTCCTTCAACTGTGTGCGGCTCAGCGCCTGGCCGTTCCACTCGCTCAAGGGAGGCGCGGTCATCAGTTTGATGTTGTGCACCAGCAGGCGGTCAGCCATGTCGGACTTCTTCAGTTCCTCCATCTTGGCAGGAGAAATGATGATGGTCTGCACATCGCGGTCGTTCAGCACATCAATCAGCGTATCATCGTTGGGGAACACCCTGACACCCATCATCACCTTGTTGATAAGCTCAGGTTCGTCCGCAATGAATCCGCGCAGACGGTAGTGGTTGCGCAGATTGACACGCAATGCCTTGGCAATGTTGACCCCGGCTTCCTTGGCACCGTAAATGAACACGTTGGCACTGTGGGTGCCGTCGAAGTTCAGCGCCTCGAAGAAAGTCTTGACAATCACACGGGAGCATGCCATCATGGCAAAGCTGATGATATAAGACATGAACAGCACGCTGACCGGAGCCAGGTTAAACTCCAAATAGCTTTCCGTCAGGACGCTCGTTATCATCAGCAGTGCATACGACACCGTCAATGACACAAAAATGCGCATGATATCCACAAAGGAAGAAAAGCGCAACACATTGGAATACGTACGGAAAACACGGAAGAAAATCAAGTTGACAACAACCGTCCATAAAATGGTCTTGTCAATGGTAGAGGATTCCAAAAAAATGCTTCTGAAATCATATCGGAGAGCATAGGCCAACAGACTGGATATGACGATGATAAATACGTCAATTAATAGAATAGTCCATATCGGAAGCACTTTCGCGGAAAGATACCGATGAAAAAAATTTCGCTTCATTTCGCTTGACAGTTTTGTTTTAGGCGAGGCAAAGATACACTATTTTAGTCAAAACAGACAATAAATCGATAAAAAAATGTTATAACAATTATTTATCGTCTATAAAGAAACCATCCCACCTCCCCCGTTTTAACAGTCAGAAAGCGGGATAGAAATAGTTTTGCCCCGGAAAATGCGGTATCCGCTACATCAGATTACTTGCCAACTCGCTCAACTGGCTGCGCTCCCCTTTCACCAGATTGACATGGGCAAACAAATTCTGGTCTCTCATGCGGTCTATCATATAGACAAGCCCGTTGGACTGACTGTCCAGATAGGGTTGGTCTATCTGCTGAATATCACCGGTAAACACCATTTTTGTACCTTCGCCGGCACGGGTGATGATGGTCTTAATCTCATGTGGGGTCAGGTTCTGGGCTTCATCGATAATACAGTAGGTTTCGCTCAAGCTGCGCCCGCGGATAAAGGCCAATGCCTCGATGACCAATTGTTCACTTTTTTGCATATCCTCCAAGCGTTTCACTTCAGAGGAATTGGCAGCGAACTGATGCTTGATTACATTCAAATTATCGAACAAAGGCTGCATGTAAGGAGCCACTTTCTCATTGGCATCACCAGGAAGGAATCCAAGGTCTTTATTGGATAAGGCCACGATGGGACGTGCCAGAAGAATCTGCTTGTAGTCGGTAAGTTTTCCCAATGCGGCGGCCAGTGCCAGCAGGGTCTTACCGGTTCCCGCCTTACCGGTCAGGGCAACCAGCTTGATATTCGGGTCGTTCAGCACCTCAAAAGCAAAGCTCTGCTCGGCATTACGCGGTTCAATGCCATAGTTCTTTGTCTTGTTGACCCGGCAAATCGAATGGGTAAAGGGATTATAACGTGCAAGCACACTGCTGCGGTCACTCTTCAGCACAAAGCATTCGTTGGGACGAATGATGTCCTTAAAATCGAACTCGTTGATGTCCAGTCCTTCTTTGGAAGAATAAATGCGGTCTATCAGCGCAGGGTCAATACCCTCGAACACTTCATTCGACTTTTCGAATATATCCACATTGATTACCTTATCATTGATGTAGTCTTCGCACAGCAGACCGATGGAACGCGCCTTCATGCGCAGATTCACGTCTTTCGTGACAAGGATGGTTTTCATTTTAGGCTTTTTGGTGGAAAGCCAGTCCACTACCGACAGAATCTGATGGTCGGGGATGCGTTCGGGAAAGGAATCACGTACTCGGGGAGAGTCCACCATGCCTGCCACCACAAACAGACGGCCTAAGCCCTCTCCCAATGGCGCCCCTTTGGTGAACAGATTATCATCGGTAATCAAATCAAGCTCACGGACGAACTCACGCGCATTGAAATTAATCTGCTCATTACCTTTCTTGAATTTGTCCAGTTCTTCAAGGACTACGATGGGAAGATAAATGTCATTCTCTTGAAAATTCTTCAAACAGTTATAATCGTGAAGAATCACATTCGTATCAATCACAAAATTTTTCTTAGCTCCCATACACGTTAGATTTAAATTGTTAATACCTTTGCATAAGCTTAAGATAAGCTACACTGCAAGCAATTTCAAGCAAGCTTGATTGCGTTCGGTCTGCATTATCTTTGTCGCTTTTAAAGATAACAAATTAATAGGGAGAAAGGATTGCTTCTCCGTTAAATATTATAAAAGATGGATTATCAGGACACTTTAACTTACTTATATAACAGTGTGCCCATGTTTCAGCAAGTGGGCGGCTCAGCATACAAGGAAGGATTGGAAAACACTCTGACCCTGGACGCACACTTCGAACATCCCCACCGCAGTTTCCGCAGCATTCATGTGGCCGGTACCAATGGAAAGGGTTCCTGCTCGCATACGCTTGCCGCCATACTGCAAGAGGCAGGATACAGGGTCGGGCTCTATACCTCGCCCCATCTGGTGGATTTCCGGGAGCGCATCCGGATTAACGGACAGCCTATACCCGAGGAATACGTCATCCGTTTTGTAGAGCAGGAACGTGGCTTCTTCGAACCCCTCCATCCCTCTTTCTTTGAGCTGACCACCGCCATGGCCTTCCGCTACTTTGCCGATGAAAAGGTGGATGTAGCCGTAATCGAGGTGGGACTAGGCGGACGCCTGGACTGTACCAATATCATCCGTCCGGATGTATGCATCATCACCAACATCAGTTTTGACCATACCCAATTCCTGGGGGACACCTTGGCAAAAATCGCAGGAGAGAAGGCAGGAATCATTAAAAGCGGTATCCCCGTTGTAATCGGCGAGACCACTCCCGAAACGAAACCGGTATTTCTGGAAAAAGCACAGACAACGGGTGCTCCCATCTACTTTGCCGAGGAGAATGACCGTGAAGACTATCCCGGAATAGAATACGAACTGAAAGGGCTCTACCAGCAGAAAAATGCCCGGACCATCCTCACCGCCCTCCCGCTACTGAAAGAAGCCGGCTACCGGCTGGACGGACAAGCAGTGCGCAGTGGCTTTGCCCGTGTGGTGGAACTGACGGGCTTGATGGGACGCTGGCAAAAACTGCAGGACTCGCCCACCCTGATTTGTGACACCGGCCACAATGTGGGAGGCATCACCTACATTACAGAACAACTGAAACAACAGGCTTACCGCCAGCTACACATCATCATAGGCATGGTGAATGACAAGGATATACGGGGGGTACTGGCCCTGCTGCCCCGGGAAGCGACCTACTACTTCACCAAAGCCAGCGTGAAGCGAGCATTGCCCGAAAGCGAACTACAGGAGCTTGCCGAAGCAGCAGGTCTGGAAGGACATTGCTATCCTGATGTACCTGCCGCCGTGCGGGCCGCACAAGAAAAAAGCCTCCCGGAAGATTTCATCTTCGTGGGAGGCAGCAGTTTCATTGTGGCCGACTTGTTAGCGAACCGCGATGCACTCAATCTCTACTAAGGCATCTTTGGGCAACGCCTTCACTGCCACAGCCGAACGTGCCGGGAAAGCACCGTCAAAATAGGTGGCATATACCTTGTTCATATCAGCGAACAAGGACATGTCTGCCAGGAAAACGGTTGTCTTCACAATATTTGCCATGCCCAGGCCTGCCTCTTCCAGAATATGCTTTATATTCTCCAAGGACTGGCGAGCTTGCGCTTCCGCACCTTCAGCCATCACTCCGGTAGCTGCGTCAATAGGCAACTGACCTGATACAAATACCATTCCGCCGGCTTCGATAGCCTGGCTATAAGGGCCTATGGCGCCCGGTGCCTTCTGGCTGCAAATCACTTTCTTCATGATTGTCAAAGTTTGTTTTTATTAATAATCGAGTCTATTTTCCTTTTTTGAAATAAAAAAATCCGAAGTATATGCAGTATTCCGGAAATCCACGCATTTTATAAATAAAACAACGTAATTTCACTCATAACCTGTTATACCTAGACTTAACTCATTTAACACGGGGGAGTTCCCCAAAACAGAGGCTCTGCTTGCGAAAGCAGAGCCTTTATTCTATCCCATCCCTTTACTTGCAATGCTTCTCAATCAAAGCATCCACATTGGGGTCACCCAATTCCTTTGCCTTGGCAAAGCTGGCACAAGCTTCCTTGTCCTTCTTCATCTGCAGCTGGGCGATACCCATCAGACGGTAGGCTTCGGCATATTTAGGGTCTTTCTCCAGAGCAGCCTTCAGCACATTCAACGCCTCCTCGTAACGTCCCACGCGAAGATTCACCACTGCCAGTTCGGCACGGTAGGTCAAATCTTCCGGATTCAGTTCGATGGCCTTCGCCATATCGTCCAGCGCACGCTGGTACTGCTTGGCCTTCAAGGCAGCCTGCTCACGGTAATAGTAGAACATGTCGTTCACTTTACCGTTCACGGCATTGTAATAGGCGTCATAATCCAGCATGGCATTACGCGCCTGGTCTGCATTCATACGGGCTTGGGCACGCTCCAGCAAGTAAGGGGCGGCTTCCTCCGTATAGGGCTGGGTAAAGCGGGCCACACAACTGTCCATCAGAGCCAGTACCTCCTCGGCAGGCGCCTGCATCAATTCCTTGGTCTTGGCGGCACTGAAGAAGGTAGCCGGAGAGGCCAGAATGGTCTTATTCACTTTATCATAGCTGGTAAATGCCGACGGATAGTCCTGCTTGGCAAACAGGATGTCACCCTCCAACTGGACATAAACCGGAAGCTCGTCAATGGCTATCGCTTTCCGTACCTCGTCCAGAGCCTTGTCGAGCGACCAGTCCTTATAAACTTTCTCGGGCTTGCCCAATGCATAATTATAGATTATCTTGGCCCGGTTGTAATACACATCATCTTTCTTTGCGGCAACCTCCAAAGCCTTATCCATATCTGCGGCGACCTTATCCATGGAAGCATCTTCACGGGACATGAACAGATGCTGGGAAGCGCGGCGCAGATAACCGTCGGCACTGGCAGGATATTGTGCAATGAAATCGTTCAGAGTCTCCATATACTTCTCCGGAGACAGTTGGGAAGAAGCCATGTAGAGGAACACCAAAGCCTGCTCTTCGGTATCGGGCAATGCCTTCTTGATACCGATGCCCTTCAATGACATATCTCCATAAGACAATGCGGAGATATTCTGCGACATGGCGAAATTGGCATCAATGGCATAGCAGATGGTAGCCGTGTCTTGTCCGGAGGACTTCTGCGCAAGGCCGAAGACCTGCCCGTCCACAGTCATCAGCGGACAACTCACCATCTTGTCCTTCAGACGCATATCGAGCGTATAATAGGAATAGTTGCCGGAAATCTTATCAGCTTCCTTTACTTTCCCGGCAGTGAAGGAACGGTCCTTCTGGGTGGAATAAGGCAGCAGATATACATCCGCACCGACGGCCGGAGCCACAGCAGCCAAAGTGAGTGCCGTGACTTTCTTTCCGGGGATGCCGACACGGAACTTGACAACATCGTACATGTCATCAGCTCCCATAATGGCCTCCACCGGCATCTGTGCCCCGTCCGAGCTCATCACAACGGCGCGCCGGGCACCTTTGAACAAGGTGTAGTCAGAAAGCGCAACGCCATCTTCAGTGACAAAAAAGCCGTTTCCAGTATTCAGTATCTTATCGTCCTGGTCGTAGGTCACCACCGAAAAAACGGCACGTTTGGCTTTGTCTACCCACTTCGGGGCTTGTGCCACACTCCACTGAGCCAATAAACAGAGAGTGAGCATCAACAGCAATTTCTTTTTCATATCTTAGTTGGTTCTTTGTTTTACCGCTTCATAAATCAAAATGCCGGCTGCAACGGAAACATTGAGGGACTCGATGGTTCCCAACATGGGAATCTTCACCCACTCGTCACACAACGCCAGGTTGTCATAGGACACCCCCTTGTCTTCGGCACCCATAATGATGCACATCGGACCGGTATAGTCGGCTTTGGTATAGTCGTAATCGCCTTTCTCCGTGGCTGCCACGATATGGAAACCACTATTCTTGAGGAATTGCAGGGTCTCTTTCAGGCTGTGTTCGCGGCAAACGGGCAAAGTGTGCAAGGCTCCTGCCGAGGTTTTCATGGCGTCTGCGTTGACTGATACACTGTTCCGTGCAGGGATAATCACGGCATCTACCGCCGCACACTCGCAAGTACGGGCAATGGCGCCGAAATTGCGGACATCCGTGATGCCGTCAAGCATCACAAACAGAGGATTCTTGCCCTGCTCGAAAAGGAAAGGTACCAAGTCCTCCGTCTTCTGGTAAGTGACTGAAGAGATGAAGGCAATCACTCCCTGGTGATTCTTACGCGTCACGCGGTTGATGCGTTCCACCGGAACGCGCTGTACCGGTATCAAAGTCCCTTTCAAGACAGCGAACAGCTCTTTTGACAAATCACTCTGAATGTCCTTCTTTACCAATATCTTGTCTATCTCTTTTCCTGCCTGAATGGCTTCTATCACGGCACGGACGCCGAAAATCATTTCACTGTTATCAACCATATATGGGTATTTACTATTTGACGATTTACTATTTACTATTTGATACTTCCAGCAATGCTCTGGCATTGTTCAGTGCGGCTTCGGTCAGCTTAGCACCACTCAGCATATGGGCTATTTCTTCCACGCGTTCATCGTCGGTCAGACGACGGATGTGACTGTTTGTTTCCGTTTCGTTGTCCTGCTTGTACACCTTGTAATGGGCGCGTCCACGGGCAGCAATCTGGGGTAGATGGGTAATGCTGATTACCTGGCGGTCCTGCTCGCCCATCTCCTGCATGATATCCGCCATGCGGTCGGCTATCTCGCCGGAGACTCCGGTATCTATTTCGTCGAATACAATGGTAGGAAGCTTGACGGCACCGGCTATCATTGCTTTGATGGAGAGCATGACGCGGGCTATTTCACCACCCGAAGCTACGGAGGAGACGCTTTGCAATGCCCCGTTCTTATTCGCGGAAAACAAGAAGTTCACAGTATCCGCCCCGTGTATGCCCGGCTCTTTGCGGGCACCTATCTCTACCTGGAAACGGACATTGGGCATGCCCAACGGAACCAGCCGCGCAACCATCTGCTTCTCCACTTCACGGGCAGCGGCAGTACGCGCCTTGGTGAGGACGGCAGCCTGCTTTTTCACCTTATTATATAAAGCGTCGCAACGCGCTTTCAGTTCCTCGATGTGCTCGTCGGACGAAGTGATGGCTGAGAGTTTGGCGGCGTATTCATCCGTCAGCGCCAGAAGTTCACCGACAGTGGAAACGCGGTGCTTCTGTTGGAGCGTATAAATCAAGTTCAGACGTTCGTTCACTTCATCCAGACGTTCGGGGTTGAACTCTATTTCATCCTCCTTACCCGACACTTCCTGCGAAATATCCTTCAACTCGATATAAGTGCTTTCCATGCGTTCGGCAAGTTCCCCGGCAACCGGATAAACCCTCTGCAGGCCGAGCATCGTGTTCAGGCATTCCTTCAGCCCGGACAACAAGCCTCCTTCGTCCGAGTAGAGCGTCTGCCCTACCCGATAGAGTCCGGCCTTTATCTCTTCCGCATGGCTCAGCGTATCTGCCTCTTGCTCCAGCTCCTCCTGCTCACCGGCAGACAAGTGTGCCTCTTCCAACTGTTCCAGTTGGAAACGGATATAGTCTTCGTCCGACTTATCCTGATTGGCACGGGCAACAAGGGCCTCCAAATCCTGCTGTGCCTGCTTCCATGCTCCGAAGATATGCTGGTAAGCAGACAAGGCCTCTTCGTTATGCGACAAGATGTCCAGTACATTCAACTGAAATCCTTCCTTGTTCAGCAATAGGTTCTGATGCTGGGAATGCACGTCAATCAGCAGTTCTCCCAACTCCTTCATCTGAGCCAATGAAGCAGGCGTGTCATTGATGAATGCCCGGCTCTTGCCCGAAGCGGACACCTCGCGGCGCAGGATGCATTCTTCCTCGTACTCCAACTCATTCTCCTCAAAGAAAGGCTGCATACCGTAAGCGGAAATATCAAAACGGGCCTCGATAATGCACTTCGAAGCTCCTACACGAATGGCTTTCACATCGGCACGCTGTCCCAGCAGCAGACCGATGGCACCCAGAATAATGGATTTTCCAGCACCGGTCTCACCCGTTATCACCGAGAAACCGCTGCTGAAGCTGATATCGAGCTTTTCAATAAGCGCATAATTCTGTATGTAAAGCGAACGCAACATAAGGATATTGACGATTTACGATTTACTATTTACTATTTAAATCTTTCACCAGACGGTCTACGATGTCGGCAGCCACTTCGGCTTTGGACTTCAAGGGGTAGTCCGTCTTTCCCTGGTGGTCTATGATACTGATTTTATTGGTATCGCAACGAAAACCGGCTCCCTTGTCGTTCAGGGAGTTCAGCACGATGAAGTCCAGATTCTTGCGGTTGAGCTTGTCTTCCGCATTCATCTGCTCGTTATGAGTCTCAAGGGCAAAGCCTATGAGGAGGCGTTGACAGTGCTCCGCATCGTTCTTCAGATTGCCTAAGAAAGCGGCTATGTCGCGGGTAGGTTTCAAGTTCAAACTCATCTCCCCGGTCTTTTCGCGCTTGATTTTCTCATCCGCCACTTGTTCGGGGGTGTAGTCTGCCACGGCAGCCGTCAAGATGGCGGCATCGGCATGGACAAAGGCGGCGGATGCAGCCTCGAACATCTCCTGCGCCGACTCTACCGCATGGTACTGGTGCATCGGGAAGTAAGTGCCTTGCTGCACCGGACCGGCAATCAGTATCACCTTGGCCCCTCTGGCGGTACATTCATCTGCCAGGGCAAGTCCCATCTTGCCGGAAGAATAGTTGCCGATGAAGCGCACCGGGTCTATCTTCTCATAAGTAGGTCCTGCGGTTATCATCACTGTCTTGCCCACCAGGTCGCCATCTTTGGCAGCAAAGTACATTTCCAGGTGGCGGATGATATTCTCCGGCTCCTCCATACGGCCTTTCCCCACCAGATGGCTGGCGAGTTCTCCCGTAGCAGGTTCTATGATGTGGTTTCCATAAGAGCGGAGTGTATCCAGATTCTTTTGGGTGGAAGGATGGGCATACATGTCCAGGTCCATGGCAGGCGCCACAAACACCGGAGCTTTGGCGGAAAGATAGGTGGTAATCAGCATATTGTCTGCCACGCCATTCGCCATCTTGCCGATGGTGGAAGCCGTAGCCGGGGCTATCAGCATGGCATCTGCCCACAGACCGAGGTCCACATGGCTGTTCCAGGTGCCATCGCGTTGGGCAAAGAACTCACTGATAACCGGTTTGCTGGTCAAGGCAGAGAGCGTGATAGGGGTAATAAATTCTTTTCCGGCAGGCGTAATGACCACCTGCACCTCTGCACCACGCTTAATCAGTCCGCGAATAATATAGCATGCTTTATAGGCGGCAATGCTGCCCGTAATGCCCAATACTATTTTCTTCCCTTTCAGTATATTTGCCATTTATTTCTGAGTCATTTCACGCAGACGTATCTTGGTCAGCGTGGCTTTGGTATTCAGGGTAAAATCACTGTTCAGAATCCAGCTGTAATAGCCGGGGTCGCGCTTCAAGACATCGGATACCGACATGCCTTTGTACTTGCCAAAATTGAATACTTCCACACCTTTATCGTCGTAGACCATACGGCCGGCAAAGTCCACATTCTTGTTGAAGCTGGAATAGTCGGCAAGGAAAGCCACGTCATTCTGCAACTCCGGATAGCGGTCCAACTGAGACATCAGCACCTCGTAAGTGGCACGTGTATCAGCCTCTGCCGTATGGGCGTCTTCCAGATTCTTGCCGCAATAGAATTTATAGGCAGCAGACAGCGTGCGTTGCTCCATCTTGTGGAAAATGACCTGCACGTCCACAAACTTGCGGCGGCTCATGTCAATGTCCACACCGGCACGAAGGAACTCTTCCGCCAGGACGGGGATATCAAAACGGTTGGAGTTGAAGCCCGCCAAGTCGCATCCTTCAATGTCATTGGCAATGTTGCGCGCCACTTCCTTGAATGTGGGGCAGTCGGCTATATCGGCATCGTAGATGCCATGAACGGCAGATGCTTCGGCAGGAATGGGCATTTCGGGGTTGATACGCATGGTTTTGGACTCCTCATTCCCGTTGGGATATACCTTGAGGTAACAAATTTCGACAATTCGGTCTGAGTTGATATTGGTACCCGTAGTCTCCAAATCAAAAAAGACTATCGGATTTTTCAGATTCAATTTCATTGTTTTTTCGTTTTATAAGCTCTGGCTATGAGCTATAAATTATAAGTTTAACTTACAAGCCACGAGCTACAAGTACCGTGCGGCATAATTGCGCAGCCACTTGTAGCTCGTAGCTCATAATCCGATTGCTAATATTCATCAGTCATTCAGCATCATCGGCATCAGCAGCATCAGCAAGTCTTCGTTCTCTTCCTGCTCTACCGGAATAATGACACCTGCACGTGAAGGATCTGCCAGTTCGATAACGATTTCATCGGCAGAAATGTTATTCAGAATGTCAATCAGGAAAGTGGACTTGAAACCGATGCTCATCGGATTGCCCGCATATTGGCAAACCAGTGTTTCTTCGGCCGATGTAGAGAAGTCGATGTCCTGTGCGGAGATGACAATCAGATTCTCCTGCATACGGAGCTTGATAAGGCTGCTTGCCTGCGAAGAGAAGATGGACACGCGGCGCAAAGCACCGAGCAGTTGCAGGCGGTCTACCGTCACTTTATAAGGGTTGTTCTGCGGAATCACAGAGTTGTAGTTGGGATAGCGACCTTCGATAAGACGGCACACCATGCGGTAGCTTTCCAGTGTGAACACAGCGTTGCGTTCGTCGAACTCGATAGTCACCATGCCTTGCTCTTTCGGCAGCAGATTCTTCATCAGCGAAGCCGGCTTCTTGGGCAGGATAAAGGCGGCACGTTCGTTACCTTTGGCGGCCAGTGTCTTGCAGCGCACCAGCTTATGACCGTCTGATGCCACCATCGTGATGTCCTCCGTTGTGATATCGAAATAGATACCGTTCATCACGGGACGAAGCTCGTCATCAGCCGTAGCAAACACGGCACGGTTGATACCACCCAGCAACACTTGTGCATCCATTTCCACACGTACGGCATTGTCACCCAACATGGCAGACTGCGGGAACTCGTCCGCATTCTGCCCCATCAGGCTGTATTTACCGTTCTGATACTGTACCGTGATTTCAAGGGAATCCGTATTGATTTCAAAAGTCAACGGTTGTTCGGGAATTTCCTTCAAAGCGTCCAAAAGGGTTTTGGCTGTGACGGCAAAACGGCCGTCCATATCACTTTCATTCACTTCGACCGTAGTGACCATCGTCGTTTCACTGTCGGAAACAGTTGCAGACAAGGTTCCGTCTTGCAGTTCAAAGAGGAAACAATCCAAAATAGGCAACGCATTCTTCGAATTAATCACACGGCTGATAGCCTGCAAATGACTGGAGAGCGCAGTACTCGAAACGATAAATTTCATATCTTCTGTATATTTAAGTTTTTTATTTTGCTAACGTCTTAGAAACCGTTTTTATCTTTTTCAAACTGACGGACAAAGTTAAAAAAAGAATTCCCTACGACAAAGAAATAGCAAGAAAAAACAGCCGAATATTCGTCTCATATTCCTAAAAAATTGTAACTTCGCCGCATCATTTAAAAAGAAAACAATGGAATTTACAGGAAAAATCATCGCTATACTCCAGCCCAGAGGCGGAGTTTCCAAGTCAGGTAACGAATGGAAATCACAAGAATATGTGATTGAAGACCATGGCCAATATCCGCGCAAAATGTGTTTTGACGTATTTGGAGCGGACAAAATCGAACAGTTCAATATTCAGATGGGCGAAGAGCTGACAGTATCTTTTGATGTAGACGCACGCCAATGGCAAGACCGTTGGTTCAACAGTATTCGCGCATGGAAGGTAGAACGCGTAAGCACTGCCGCACCCGCTCCGGGCGCTCCCGTTCCACCGCCGGCTCCCACTGCCGCACCGGAATTCCTCGCAGGGGATGCAAAGGATGACCTGCCGTTCTAAGAATATGTTATAATTCACCACAGATTGCACAGATTAACACAGTTCATTCTAGAATTTTGATAATCAAGATTTTTTAGCTGTTTTAATCTGTGCAATCTGTGGTGAGTGTGTATTTTGACTTTCCTCGTGCTTATTTTCCCTCAGCACTCTACAGAATGACCGATTAATCACCCTTTATAAAGCAATACGATATTCGGATAAACCACCCCTTCTGTACAAGTGAATTGTACTGCAAGCATGAAATGACGGAAGAAGTTGGATTGACGGAAGAAGAAGTTCGGTATCAGACGCACATACGTTTCAGGCTGGCTCAGCATCATCTCCATATCCACCATCATCACAAAATTATATATGGGTGAAAGACTGCCTATACCCTCTTCGTACACCGGTGTTCCGTCTAACACATCTCCACTCTCCACCGCCTCAATATAGGCCGAAAGGCTCAGTGCATCGGGAGCCAGCAACAGACTACCCCGATAGAAACAGGCAAAGGTATAAAGGGCAGACTCCGTGATGCCCGTCAGCTGGGTGAGCAGCGTGTTACGGGGCAACACATATTTAGGGAACTTCCTTGCTTTGGGATACAACGAATTATTTGAAACCACCTTCGGCATAAGCGGAGCGTCCTCTTCCTTGGGGGTACTGTAAAGCAGAGACTGCAAGCGGCGTTCCGCTGCCAGTTCATCCTTGAGAGGGATACACATCACGGCGCAAGGCAGCTTGTCCAACGTGTCTTTAGACTGGAACAAGCAAGACATCACGCTCTCGCCCGCATGCTCATTCAAGTAAGCAATCCACTCCTCGTCGCGCTGCTTGATATAGTCTGAATAGGTGGCCTTGGCATACTCCTGACTGGCAGTAAAGCCAAACCAGGAATTTCTGTCAGACATTGCCCAGCGATCGTAAAAGAAAGTGGAAGACGGAAGCAGAGCCCCGGAAAATCCGTCCTCTACCGGCTGCTGCACCCGCAAGGCATTGATAAACGTCTGTGTGGAATCCGACCCATGGCTGATGCCGGAGCAATAAATGGCATCTTCATTGAACTTCATGTCAAACTCCGCCCAACTGCCCAGCTGCGTCTGCGAACGGATACCATCCGTAGGCTTCCCCATATCCACTCCTTTCATACGCACATAGACCGTGGCAGCCACGTTACTCTGCTTGCCCGCGTACATAGTGCGGAAAGAAGGGAGGTTCATCAGGGACTTTTTGCTGCGCCGCGCATCAATCACATGTTCTATCAAACGCTTCTGGAAACTTACAACCAGAAAATCGGGAGTGAAGTAGGCAGCCAGGAAACGACCGTCTGCCATGGGATAGATACGTATCTCCTCTCCCTTGTAATCGAAATACTTGGAAGGAAACGAACTGGAGCAGTACTTCTCCACAAAAGATTCCACCAACTCATAATCACCCGAACCCAAACTGCAATACAATACTTGGTTCATCGGTGTATCCGGCTCGTGAAAGCTAATCAGCATCTTGTTCATCTGTTTACTCAGTCCATGCGGAGTATCCTCCACCAAAGTATACAAATACTTCTTCAAGTAAACAAAAAGCTCCGATACGTATAGAAAATGATTGTCTTTGCTGCAATTCAGTTCATTGATATCCTCCACGAGGTCTGCCATACGGTCGGTTTCGAGTATGGCTGTGGCATCTTGCGGCACCAAAGTATAAAGATTGAAATCCTGCCGGTTCTCCACCGAATTCAACCGCAGGAAAGAATACACACCAAAACCGGTACATAGCAGCACTATGGACACAACGACAGCTATCTGTATGAGGAGTCGGAGTTTCATGGCATTTATTCATCAACTTTTGGCAAAAATAGCATTTTCTACTAATAAAACAAAACAAATGTTTCAAAAAGTTTAGAAATCTATTTCAAGTCCATCGTAGGCAAAGTGTACATGGGGTGGCAGCTGCTTTTCGATATCGGCATGAAGCCCTGCATGATGGCTCATATGGATGAAATAGGTCTCTTTGGCACCAATACGTCCGGCAGCCTCCAACGCCTCCGAAATACTCTGGTGCGTAGGATGCGGCTTTGGCCGTAAAGCATTCATTACCAAAACATCCAAGCCCTTCAATTGTTCATAAGATTCCTCAGGCATCATGTGCATATCCGTGATATATCCCAGCCGGCCGCCAATGCGGTAGCCCAGGATGGGAAGCCTGCCGTGCATCACCCGTAAAGGCAGCACTTCCGTCCGGTTGATGTGGAACACCTGCCCCGCCTCCACTTCCTGCAGATAGATACGCGGAACTCCCGGATATACCTTATCGACAAAGCAGTAAGGCATCCTTGCCCGCAGATGGGCAGCAGTGTAGGCATCGGAATAGATAGGAATATCGGCAAAACGACCGAACGGGCGCAAATCATCCAGACCACCCACATGGTCATAGTGTTCGTGTGTCACCAGTACGCCGTCTATCTTCTCAAAAGAAGAAGCACGCAGCATCTGTTCCCTGAAGTCAGGACCACAATCTATCAATATCACCGCATCATCCGTATGCAGCAGGGATGACGCACGCAAGCGGTTGTCCCGCGGGTCAGTGGAAGTGCAGACCGGACAAGTACAGCCTATCTCAGGCACACCGGTCGAAGTTCCACTTCCTAATATTCTGAGTTTTCCCATTGACTAAATCAAATAAATTTCTAAAATTAGGTTATATACAACAATGTTTGGGTGTGTCAAAACTCTCTTACTATTTTATCAAACAAACTTCCGGGTGAATATCAATGCCGAATTTCTCGCGGACAGAAGCCCGCACGGCATCCGAAAGAGCGACAATATCCGCTCCCGTGGCACCACCCGAGTTCACCAGCACCAACGCCTGCCGGCCGTGCACCGCAGCAGGCCCCAGCGCCTTGCCTTTCCAGCCACACCGGTCTATCATCCAGGCAGCCGGTATCTTTACCCGACAGGCATCCACATCATAGTGGGGCATGTCCGGATATTCCCGTTGCAAAGACTCGAACTGCCGACGCGGCACGATGGGGTTCATAAAAAAACTACCCGCATTGCCCAGCACCTTCGGGTCGGGCAACTTGCTTTGACGGATGTCTATAATCACGCGGCGCAAAATTTCCAGATTCAGCACCGGATATTTCTCCAGCTCCTGCCGGATAGTACCGTAATCCAATGTATAATGTTCCCGTTTACCCAGGCAGAAGTTCACGTAAGTCACAAACACGGTCTTCATCTCCGGTTGCTTAAACAAGCTCTTTCTGTAGGAGTAGCCGCATTCGTCCACCCCGTAGATACGCTTCTCCCTTGCCATGTTTATGGTTTCCACGGATGTTATCAGGTCCTTTACTTCCACACCATAGGCACCGATATTCTGTACTGCGCTCGCCCCCACCTCACCCGGTATCAGCGAAAGGTTCTCGGCACCATACCAATGCCGCTCCACACAGTAGGCCACAAAATCGTCCCATACCACACCGGCGCCCACACGCACCGACACGTGCTCCTCATCCTCTGACGTCACCTCCAGGCCACCGATACGTGAATGCAGCACCGTGCCTTCATAATCCTTAATAAAGAGCAGGTTGCTCCCTCCACCGATATGCAGCCAGGGCGCAACGACCTGTCCTGCTGCAATCAGCTCCCGCAGTTCATCCTCCGAACCGTATTCCAGAAATCTTGCAGCAGTAACATCAATTCCAAATGTATTGGGTATCTTCTTCAAACCTTTCCTCCTTTATTTAAATGCTCGTGTCTTCATATTTGTACAGCTCCCATCCTTTACTGCGTTTGCGGAAATAGAAGATATTGGAGTATCCGTTGCCTATACCATTTACCTTCAGTATTTTGGTATCCGACAAGTCCTCATTCTTCTGTCCGTAATTGATATTAGACAATCTGTCGGTAGGCATTACCGGACGAAAGGCATACCACTGGTCCACATCCAAAGTAGTTTCCAGAATAGAAAACTCGTCATCAGGGTCTATGGTGATGAATTGTAGCGGATGCCTGATATGCTTGCTCTGATAGACACTGTCCGTCACAAAACGGGTATAGAATTCCACGAAGTCCTCATTTTCACCTTTCTCCATCTCGCGCAGGTTAATGGCCTCGAGCATCCACATTCCCCGCTTCCGTTCAAAATAATAACGCTTCACCATACGCGTTTTCAAGAAAATCCACTCCACTTGCACCGATGTCAGCGTAGTATCGCCCACCATGTCCATATCCTCTTCCTTATCAAAAAGCAAGGTGTAATAGTTCTGCTTGGTAAACAGATAATCATGCTTCCAAAACTCTTCCTCTATCTTTGACGGCGTGTCACGATTGTAATAGGGCAAAGGGAATACCGTCCTCTGCCTTTGCAGGGCATCATCCGAAGCATAATTGAAGATAAAATCATCAAACAGCTCGTCTGCCTCCATCGGCTTCGGTTCTTCCTTCACTTCTGCTTCCAGCAGCGTATCGGCCTTGTGACCGGCCGAATCCACCATTTCCGTAATGGTAGCAAAGGGATCCATTTTCGCCTTTTTGTTTCCGCACGAAATCAAAAAGGTGAACAACAAAAATCCCAATAAAAGTTTTTTCATTCTTTACGGACCGCTTACGGTCACTTGTTTAATTTAGCTCTTAATTTCTCAAGCATGTCTACGGTCATGGACTCCAGGTCGTACTGCGGCATCCAGTCCCATTCCTCGCGTGCACAAGAGTCATCCAGAGAGTCGGGCCAGCTGTCGGCAATGGCCTGCTTCAGCGGATCAATCTCGTATGCCATCTCAAAATCAGGCATATGCTTCTTAATTTCCTGATAAATCTGTTCCGGGTCAAAACTCATGGAGGCGATGTTGAAAGCGTTGCGGTGCTTCAGCCTTGCCGGTGCCGCTTCCATCAGCGAGATGGCCGCGTTCAGTGCGTCGGGCATATACATCATATCCATATACGTGCCGGCCTTCACCGGACATACGAATTTTTCTCCCTTCACGGCAGAGTAGAAAATATCCACCGCATAGTCCGTAGTGCCGCCACCCGGAGGGGTCACGTTCGAAATGATTCCCGGAAAACGTACCGAGCGTGTATCCACACCATATTTTGTATAGTAATAGTCACTCAACAATTCAGTCGTCACTTTTGTCACCCCATACATGGTACGCGGACGCTGGATAGTGTCCTGCGGTGTCTTCACATGAGGCGTAGCTTCGCCGAACGAACCGATGGAACTCGGAGTAAACACGGCACAATTGTACTCACGTGCCACTTCCAGTACATTCCACAACCCGTCGATACCGATTTTCCAAGCCATGGCCGGACGGCTTTCGGCAACTACCGAGAGCAAGGCAGCCAGGTTGTAGATAGTATCAATCTTGAACTGACGTGCCACCACCTCGATGGACTGACGGTCTGTCACGTCGGCAATGGCCGAAGGGCCGGATGCTTTCAATTCTCCCTTGGGCATAGCACTCGGAATGTATCCTGCCACAACATGGTCATCGCCATAACGTTTGCGCAACTCCAGCGTGAGTTCCGACCCAATCTGTCCGGTAGCTCCAATTACCAAAATATTCTTCATACGAGTTATTTATAAGGTTTCGTTATTATATATGGTGCAAATATACATACTTTTTTTTCATATTTCTGCCATATTGATATTGTTTATTCCAAGAAAAATGATGTTCTTTGTGGGAAATGTAATGACAACGTATTACCTAAAAAATAAAATGCTATGTACGGTAAAATGAAAGACCATCTCAGCAAGACACTTGCTGAAATAAAAGAAGCCGGACTCTACAAGGAAGAGCGACTGATTGAGAGTGCACAACAAGCTGCCATCAGCGTAAAAGGCAAAGAGGTGCTGAACTTCTGTGCCAACAATTACCTGGGACTGTCCAACCACCCGCGGCTGATTGCCGCCGCCCAGCAGATTATGGAACGCCGCGGATACGGCATGTCGTCCGTACGCTTCATCTGCGGAACACAGGACATCCACAAGGAGCTGGAAGCAGCCATCTCCGACTACTTCAAGACTGAAGACACCATTCTCTACGCCGCTTGTTTCGACGCCAATGGCGGTGTGTTCGAGCCCCTCTTCACCGAGGAAGACGCCATCATCTCGGACTCCCTGAACCATGCTTCCATCATTGACGGCGTACGCCTCTGCAAAGCCAAACGCTATCGCTACGCCAATGCCGACATGGCCGACCTGGAAAGATGCCTGCAGGAAGCCCAGGCACAGCGTTTCCGTATCGTGGTTACAGACGGGGTATTTTCCATGGACGGCAACGTTGCCCCGATGGACCGGATTTGCGACCTTGCCGAGAAATACGACGCGCTGGTCATGGTGGACGAATCACACTCCGCCGGCGTGGTAGGCCCTACGGGACACGGCGTAAGCGAACAATACGGCACCTACGGACGCGTGGACATCTATACCGGAACCTTGGGCAAAGCCTTTGGCGGCGCTTTGGGAGGATTCACTACCGGACGCAAGGAAATCATCGACCTGCTGCGCCAACGCAGCCGTCCGTACCTCTTCTCCAACTCATTGGCTCCGGGCATCATCGGCGCCAGCCTCGAGGTATTCAAGATGCTCAAAGAGAGCAATGCCCTGCATGACAAACTGCTGGAAAACGTGAACTACTTCCGCGACAAGATGACCGCCGCCGGTTTCGACATCAAGCCGACACAAAGCGCCATCTGCGCCGTCATGCTGTATGATGCCAAACTCTCCCAGATTTATGCCACCCGCATGCAGGAAGAAGGCATCTACGTCACCGGCTTCTACTACCCCGTAGTGCCCAAAGACCAGGCACGCATCCGCGTACAAATCTCTGCCGGACACGAAAAGGAGCATCTGGACAAATGTATCGCTGCATTTATTAAGGTGGGGAAAGAGCTGGGAGTGCTGAAATGAGTGATGAGTTATAAGTTATTTGCTTGTGCTTTCCCTTGCGGATATAAGCCCTTCATCAACAAATAACTCACAACTTATAACTCATAACTAAAAAAAATCCCGCGACTAAAATTAGCCGCGGGATTTTTTTTAGTTTCTCTCTTATCTACGTTCTCCCAGTTTTGAGTCAACGAAGAAGATTCCGGCATCACCGGCTTTCTTTATCATATCTACAATGCCGTCGGCAGTAGCTTCTTCTTCTACCTGCTCGCGCACGAATCCCCAAAGGAAGTCTTGTGTAGCCTTATCTTTTTCGGCAGAGGCAACATCTACCAATTCATCAATCATTTTGGAAACACGGCGTTCGTGCTGGGCTACCTGCTCGAACACTTCCAGTGGAGTACCGAAGTCATTGGGAACAACATCAATCTTGTCCAGTTTGGCCTTACCGCCACGCTTGATGATATAAGAAGCCATTTCACAAGCATGAGCTTTTTCTTCAGAAGCCTGCTTCTTCAACCAGGAAGCCATGCCGTTATAACCTTCTTTCTCCATATAGAAAGACATTGCCAGATAAAGGTTGGAAGACCACATCTCAGCCGTAATCTGCTCATTAATTGCATTCTGTAATTTTTCTGTAATCATAATCGTATTTATTTAAATTGAAATCATTACAAAAGTAACAAGAAACCTTAAAAGTTGTTCACGCAATAACATTTTTTATATAAAAACAGAAGCCTTGGTATAATAAATGCTTCGCCATTCATGCAACGCATCTCCAGCCTCTCTATACCAGCTCGTCCGACGTATATCCTTGAGGCAGCTCACGGCAGTTATAGCCCGAAGCCATAATTTCGCCATAAGCCCCTGCCGAACGGAGGGCGATAAGGTCGCCACGCTTCACCCCATTCAAATCAATAGCCTTACCGAATACATCAGAAGACTCGCAGATGGGCCCTACGACATCATAAGCCTGAACCGGCGCATCCGAAGTGATATTCTCTATCTTATGGAACGCTTGGTAGAGTGCCGGACGAATCAAATCCGTCATGCCGGCATCCAGAATGGCAAACTGCTTGTTGGTGCCCTGCTTCACATAAAGCACCTGCGAAATCAATGAACCGCATTGTCCCACTACCGCACGTCCCAGCTCGAAGTGGAGCGTCTGGTGGGGACGGAGTTTCAGATGGCTGTTGTAAGTCTCGAAGTAGCTTTTGAAGTCGGGTATCGGCTGACGGTTGGGGTGACCGTAGTCAATGCCGAGTCCGCCCCCCACATTGACGTGCTCGATGCGGATATGGCGAGCTTCCAGCTTATCCTGCAATTCGTTGACGCGGTTACACAAAGCCACGAAATCGCCCATATCCAATATTTGGGAACCGATGTGGAAATGCAGTCCGATGAATCTCAGGTTCTTCATATTCTGCGCAATGTCTATCACATGGTCCATATCCTGCATGCTGATACCAAACTTGTTTTCGGCCAGCCCAGTGGTAATATTGGCATGGGTATGGGCACCTACATTGGGATTGATACGGAAAGCCACATTGGCCACCTTACCTTTAGCGGCAGCCAGCTCGTTGATAATCTCCAGCTCGGGGACAGACTCCACATTAAAGCAGAAAATGTCATAATCCAGCCCCAGATTGATTTCCCAATCAGCCTTGCCCACCCCTGCAAAAACAATCTTGCCAGTGGGAAAACCTGCCTTGATGGCTGCACGGATTTCACCGCCACTTACACAGTCGGCACCCAAGCCGTTCTCGCGGATAATGGCAAGCACCTTGGGATTGGCATTGGCCTTCACAGCATAATGCACCGAATAGTTGCCATATCGGGCAGCTTCCGTACGGATGCACGAAAGTGTGTCGCGCAAGACCTTTGTGTCGTAGTAATAGAAGGGAGTACGCAATTCGCGGAATTTATGGATAGGGAATGTTCCTTTCATATAATAATCGTAATCTTTGTTTAGTTTAAAAAAAGGAAGATGAAAGAGGTGTCTACAAATAATTTTTCAGACGCAGATGACGCAGATTACACAAATAGGAAGCAAAAAGAATCTGCGTCATCTGTGTAATCTGCGTCTGAAAAATATCAAGAGTTATTCCTCATTGAACAGCGCATCACTGAGTGACTGCAACGCTGCCTTCTTGTCGCACTCGCGGATGAGGAAAGAAATATTATAGTTGCTACCACCGAAAGAAATCATACGTACCGGTATGTCGCGCATGGCATCCAATGCCTTGGCTTCGAAACCGACGTTTTCCCATTCGAGGTCGCCCACCACGCAGATGATGCACATGTCCTTGTCCACCGTCACTGTGCCATACTTCTTCAAGTCATCCAGAATTTCATTGAGATGCTTCACATTATCGATAGATACGGACACACCCACTTCTGAAGTACAAATCATATCGATGGAAGTCTGGTAGCTCTCGAATATCTCGAAAACCTTACGCAAGAATCCGTGAGCAAGCAACATGCGGCTGGATTTTATCTTGATGGCCGTAATGTTGTCCTTGGCAGCCACCGCCTTAATCTTACCCTTCTCCGTATCATTGGAAATCAGCGTACCCGGAGCAGTGGGGTCCATCGTATTGAGCAGACGGACGGGGATATTGGCATACTTGGCAGGCTGGATGCAGGTAGGGTGCAGAATCTTGGCACCGAAGTATGCCAGCTCGGCGGCCTCTTCGAAATGCAGATGACGCACCGGCGCAGTCTTGTCCACAATACGGGGGTCGTTGTTGTGCATGCCGTCGATATCCGTCCAAATCTGGATTTCGGAAGCGTTGATGGCAGCACCAATCAGCGAAGCCGTATAGTCGCTTCCGCCACGCTGCAGATTGTCTATCTCGCCGTAGGCGTTGCGGCAGATGTACCCCTGAGTGATATAAATCTCAGCATCCGGATGCAGTTCCAGCTGAACCTGGAGCTTGTCCTTGATATAGACCGGATCGGGCTCGGCATTCTTGTCCGTACGCATGTATTCTAAAGCCGGAAGCAACACAGACTTCACGCCGCATTCCTGCAGATAGTAGTTCATCATGGCGGTGGAAATCAACTCGCCCTGAGCCAACACCACTTTCTCCTCAAACAGAGTGAAGAGGTCTTTGGTATAAGAACGGATATAGTCAAAATGTGATTTGATGAGTTCCAGGCCTTTCTGTTTATACTCCGGAGTAGCAAAGAGTTCATCAATGTGCTGGCGATATTTACTTTCCAGCTTGTTGATAATCTCGTTGGCACCTTCCGGATTCTTCTTGTACAGATAGTCCGAAATCTCAACCAATGTGTTTGTGGTACCCGACATGGCAGAGAGAACCACAATCTTACGTTCACCATCGGTAATCAATTTGGCCACTTCCTTCATTCGTTGAGCCGAACCTACTGAAGTACCTCCAAACTTTAAAACTTTCATTTTCGTTCCTGTATTAATTAGTTTATAGTTACAAGCTACGAGCTACAAGTAGGCAGCTGCGGAGCTTTATCGTTAATTTCTGTTCTTTATAAGAATCAGTAGTTAGAGATAACTACTTAACTACTAATCATTGGTTATTGCAGGGGCGTATTCTGCTGTAACATCAGTCATCAGATGGTCTGCGCACCGGTACACCTTGCCGGGAAACTCTCGCAGCAGCTGCAGGTTGTGCGTGGTCATCACCACCAGTGCGCCGGCTTCACTGATGCCGTGCAGAAGTTCTGCAATGGCATGTCCGGTTTCCGAATCCAGGTTTCCGGTAGGCTCATCCGCAAGGATTATCTCCGGAGAGTTGAGCACTGCACGCGCAATCACAATGCGCTGTTGCTCACCACCCGACAGTTCATTAGGCAGCTTATATCCTTTGTTGCTCATCCCCACCAGGTTCAACACCTCTTCTATTTTGTCCTTAATCTCCCCTTTGCTCTTCCAACCGGTAGCACGGAGAACAAATTCAAGGTTATCGTACACCGTACGGTCTGTCAGCAACTGGAAGTCCTGGAATACGATTCCCAGCTTACGGCGCAACTGCGGGATGTGCTTACGCTTAATATGGAGCATGTCATACCCCAATACTTCAGCCTCGCCCGATGCAATATCCAGTTCGCCATAGAAAGTCTTGAGCAGGCTCGTCTTGCCGGAGCCCACTTTACCTACCAGGTACACGAACTCCCCTTTGTGAAGTTCCAAATTCACATCGTTCAGTACGCACAACTCCTGCTGGTGTATCTCTACGTCCGTATATCTTATCAGCGCCTCGCCCACCCCCATTTTAATTATTAATTTTTAATTACTTAATGTTTCTTCCACGTCGCACTGTGACGTTCCTCCAATTCACGCGCAAGGTCTTCAATGCGGTATCCTTTGGATGTGAGCAGCACGATGAGGTGATACAACAAATCAGCTCCTTCATAAATCAGGCGTTCGTCCGTACCGTTGCAAGCCTCAATGACGGTTTCCACAGCCTCTTCGCCTACCTTCTGTGCCATTTTGTTGATACCGGACTGGAAAAGACTGGTCGTATAGGAACCTTCGGGCATTTCATCATAACGCTTACAGATGAAATCCTGAAGAAGCTTTAGAAACATAACCGGCTGTTCGTTCTTCTCACCCCAGCAAGTATCTGTACCGGTATGGCAAACCGGGCCTACGGGATGTACCTGCACCAGTAACGTATCCCGGTCACAGTCTTCCTTTATGGAAACCACATTCAGGAAGTTGCCACTCTCCTCGCCTTTCGTCCAAAGACGGTTCTTGGTACGGCTGAAGAAAGTCACCTTTCCAGTTTCCACCGTCTTGTCATAAGCCTCCTTGTTCATGAAGCCAAGCATCAGCACCTTAGCGGTATCTGCATCTTGTATAATCGCCGGAACGAGTCCGTTCATCTTGTCAAAATCCATTCTATTTACGATTTAGCTATTTACTATTTACGATTGATATTACTTTAAGTGACTGGAGACTTATGATTTGCTTGAGTAATCCCAATCGTAAATCGTAAATCGTCCAATCGTAAACTCACCTTCATCTTCTCATCGCAATTCCTTGGGCACAAAGATACGATTTTAATTCGGGAATTTTGATTTCTCCGAAATGAAAAACACTGGCTGCCAGGGCAGCATCTGCTTTTCCCTGCAAAAAGACGTCACGAAAATGTTCTTTGGCACCTGCCCCTCCCGATGCAATGATGGGGATGGACAATCCGTCGGCAAGGCTGGAAAGCGCTTCATTGGCATAACCGGTCTTGACACCGTCGTGATTCATGCTGGTGAACAATATCTCGCCCGCACCACGTTCCTGGGCTTCTTTTGTCCACGCAAACAGTTCCTTATCCGTTTCCACACGACCACCGTTCAAGTAGCATCGCCATCCCTTCTCTGTCTGTTTGGCATCAACTGCCAGTACACAAACCTGAGAACCGAAGTTCTTCGCAATCTCGTCTATCAATCCGGGACGGCGGATAGCTGAGGAATTGATGGAGATTTTATCGGCACCTGCATTCAGTAGCCTATCCACGTCACCCAGTTCATGAATGCCTCCACCTACAGTAAAAGGAATGCTGATATTCGCAGCTATGCGTTTCACCAATTCAGTGAAAGTCTTACGGCCTTCAAAACTGGCTGTGATGTCGAGAAAAACCAGTTCGTCGGCACCCTGCTCACTATAAGCACGCGCCAGTTCTACCGGGTCGCCGGCCTGGCGGAGGTTCACGAAATTGGTACCTTTCACTGTCTGCCCATCTTTAATGTCGAGGCAAGAAATGATTCTTTTTGCTAACACGGCGGTTTGAGTTATAAGTTATGAGTTATAAGTGATTAATTTTCACCTTTCAACTAACAAAATTTTCCAGTTCTTTGAAGGTGATGCGGCCTTCGTACAGAGCCTTACCGAAAATAACGGCAGGTATGCCGACAACTTCCAAATGGCGTATATCATCGGCACAGCTTACGCCTCCACTTGCTATCAGATAGAGTTCAGGATGGTGCTCCAGTATCTCCTTATACAACGCTATCGATGGTCCTTGCAGCATTCCGTCACAACTGATATCAGTACAGATAACCTTACGGACCCCCTTCTCTACATAGTCTTTCAAGAACGGAAACAGTTCGCAGCCACTCTCATCCTTCCAACCATTGACGGCTATTTTATGCTCTTTCACATCAGCGCCAAGAATAATTTTCTCGGAACCATACATTTGAAGCCATTTGCAGAACAATTCGGGATTCTTCACAGCAATGCTGCCACCGGTCACCATCTGCGCACCGTTCTCAAAAGCTATCACCAAATCTTCATCACTCTTCACCCCACCTCCAAAATCAATAATAAGAGACGTACGCACAGCTATCTGTTCCAACGTACGGTAGTTTACCACATGATGGGAAGCCGCACCGTCCAAATCGACCACATGAAGTCTGCGGATACCATGAGCCTCCAGCTCCAGGGCCACTTCCACGGGATTTTCGTTGTACACCTTCTTGCTGTCATAATCGCCTTGGGAAAGGCGTACACATTTTCCGTCAATAATGTCAATAGCGGGAATCAGTTCTATCATTTTATTTACGATTTGACGATTTACAGTTCCAGGAAATTCCGCAAAATACGCTCTCCCACACTTCCACTCTTTTCCGGATGGAACTGTGTGGCGTAGTAATTGCCTTTATGCAAAGCGGCACTGAACGGATGAATGTAATCCGTCACGGCTGCCGTACAATCATTGACTGGCACATAGAAACTATGTACGAAATAAACAAACTCTTCTTTAGTAAAGCCTTTAAAAAGTCCGCTATTCGTCCGGGCAATGGTATTCCATCCCATATGAGGTACTTTATCCTCGTGCCTCTGCGAAATGAAACGTTTCACATCAGTATCAAAAATACCCAGGCAATCCACATCCCCCTCTTCAGAGTGGCGGCACATCAACTGCATGCCCAGGCAAATGCCCAATACCGGCTGGCGTAACTCCTTTATCAGCCTATCCATACCACCGGCACGCAAAAAGTCCATAGTGGTTTCCGCCTCTCCCACACCGGGAAAGATAACCTTATCGGCAGCACGTAGCACAGCCTCATCCGCCGTAATCACTGCCTCTACTCCCAGACGCTTCAAAGCATAATCCACCGAACGGATATTGCCTGCATTATATTTGACAACTGCAACTTTCATTTTTTTAATTGAGAATTGACCATTGAAAGGTAATAATTGAAAGGTAATGACAAGTTCCCCACCATCAACTATCAATTATCAACTATCAACTAATTAAATATTACCGTTTTGTTCTTATATGCCAACACCTTGCGTTCAATATGCTTCTGAACAGCACGAGAAAGCACAATCTTTTCCAAGTCCTTACCCTTGTTCACCAAATCCTGCACAGTGTCCTTGTGTGTAATACGCACCACATCCTGCTCTATGATGGGACCGGCATCCAATTCTGTGGTAACATAGTGGCTGGTAGCTCCAATAATCTTCACTCCACGTTCAAACGCAGCATGATAGGGCTTCGCTCCCACAAATGCCGGAAGGAAAGAGTGATGGATATTGATTATCCTATTGGGATAAGCGTTTATCATTTGCTCGGAAATGACCTGCATGTAGCGCGCCAGCACTATGAAAGTTATCTTATGCTTTGCCAGTAACTCCATTTCCTTCTTCTCTTGTTCCTCCTTTGTCTCTTTGGTAATGGGGAAAAGATGGAAAGGAATACCGAAACGCTCGGCCACGTGCTGCAAATCGGGATGATTGCTTATAATAAGAGGTATCTCCACATTCCACTCACCAGCGGTGTAACGCGCCAACAAGTCGAACAAGCAATGGGACATCTTTGAAACAAAGATAGCCATACGCGGTTTTGTATCGGAGAAATAGAGACGGAAATTCATCTCATATTTCTGTGCATACAAAGTGGCAAAATAATCCTCAATCTTTTCCTGAGGCACCAGAAAATCTTTCAATTCCCATTCAATACGCATAAAAAAGATATTCTCTACATGGTCTACATACTGATCCAGATAGATAATATTACCTTTATTCACCGTTATAAAGTCTGTTACTTCTGCCAATATGCCTGGTTTGTCAGGGCAGTGCAGCAACAGTTTGGCTGTTTTCATCATCCTAAAATGTTTTTTATCATTTTTCAAATTACAACATTCTCGTTTTGAGTCCGCAAAAATAACGATTTATTGCAAAACAACGAACTTTTCGAGCAAGAAGTTTAAAACAAGCTCCGAAATGTTTCGTTTTCTCCAGGAAAGGTTTTCATATCAAGAATAAAACAGTGCATAAACGTATTTCTAAACAGTTGTTAAATTTACTTTTCTCTTATTTTTCCAATCTTCTCAATATGAGGATATAAAGCAAATACAGCACAAAACGCTTGGAAAAAAGTTCGCCATAGCTATTGCAGATATCAAAGAAATGCCTACCTTTGCAACCGCAATCAAGAGAGATAGCAACGAAAGAATGAAATAATGGTGCGTTAGTTCAGTTGGTTAGAATACATGCCTGTCACGCATGGGGTCACGGGTTCGAGTCCCGTACGCACCGCAAATAGTAAAAGACACATGAGTGTCAAATACACGTAAAACAGCTCTAAATCAAGAATTTGGAGCTGTTTTTTGTTGTATCTACGACAACTCAATACTCCTCAAAAAGTCATCTTACAGACAAAAAGCGTTTCTAAATCGTTACTCAAAAAATGAGTGCCAAAAAAAGTAACGATTTCATAGATATGTCTCTGATATGTCGCAAGTTAGACCATATAAAACATCTCCGAAAAAAGTAACGATCTGAATGTAAACCGATAATGAACATCATCGGCAAATATTCACTACGCCATTTTTCTATTCAGTCTTTCAGAAGTCTCTGACAATACAGTTAAGTGTCACGGTATAAATTATTAGTTTTCAGTTGATTGAAATTATTTTTGCAACCTAAAATTAAAAGATTATGCGTAGTACATTTAGAATTTTATTTTATCCGAAGAAAGGTGCACCATTGAAAAATGGAAAATTACCCATCATGTTACGTATCACAATAGATGGTGATAAGGTTGAGTTTTCCACTAAACTCGAAATTGAGGAAAAGAAATGGGATACAAGAACAGGCAAAGTATCAGGACGTACCCCGGCAGCCAACGAAATGAATTTGAAGTTGGACAGAATACGTGTTGAATTGAATAACCACTATGACAAATTCAGGGAAGTCGGCTGTTATCCTACTCCCCTGATGTTGAAGAATGCCTATTTAGGCATCCAAGCCAAAAGCCATACGATGCTTACCGTATTTAAGAAAATAGTGGATGAAAAGAAGAAGCTGCTTGGTGTATCTATAGCTAAATCCACTTATGACAAATATGAATTAGTCTATTGCCGTTTACAGGAATATATCAGGCAAGAATATAAAAATGATGACCTTCCCTTATACAGCATTGATGATGATTTTGTGAATGGTTTTGAAAGGTTTCTTCGTGTGGATAAGAAGATCGGCCATAATGCCACCGCTAAAATGATGCAAAAGCTAAAGACGGCAACGAATTATGCTAAAGCACACGGCATGTTGTCCTCAGATCCATTCTATGATACGAAAATCACGTTCGAGGATGTAGATGTCCCTTATCTGACATTGGAAGAACTACAAACTATCATGGATAAGGATATTCAAAATGATCGTTTGCGTCGTGTACGTGACATATTTGTATTTTCTTGTTTCACGGGATTGGCATATTCAGACACCTACTTCCTGACAGAAGAACATCTTTATAAAGCCAATGACGGGAAAATGTGGATAAAGAAACATCGTCAAAAAACAAAGGTCATAGCGGATATACCTTTACTGGAAGTTCCTCTTCAAATACTTAACAAGTATCGTGGGCAACAAACCGGAGGACGTTTACTTCCCGTAAGCAGCAACCAAAAAGTAAATGAGTATTTGAAAGAACTGGCGGCTATTTGCGGCATTAATAAGGAACTGACCTACCACATGGCAAGATACACATTTGCCACTTCGCTTACGCTACTGCATGATGTACCTATGGCAAGTATAGCCAAAATGCTTGGACATACTAATATACGCCAGACACAGCATTATGCGAAAGTGAGCGACGTTATGTTGAGCCGCAATATGCAAAATCTTTCGGAACAACTGGATTTACGGATGGAAATAAAATAAGGAGGAATCACAATGTATATAGATTATTTAAGCAACAGCAGAACGAACGGAGTACGAACAGGTCGTGAATATTTAACGCAGGATGAACTTACAATAATCACCGAACGGGAATTTTCAAATCCCCGTTTGGATAGAGTTCGGGATATTTTTCTATTCTCCTGTTTCACGGGATTGAATTATCAGGATATAAAGAAACTGAAAGGAAAAAATGTTATCACAGCTATGGATGGGACACACTGGCTTGTTCTTTATGTCCCCATGACAAGCCAACCGTTAAACATTCCACTATCAGCAGATGCCCGTCAAATCATTGATAAATATAAAGATGTGGAAACGGATGAATTGCTACCCATGCCAAGCATTCAAAAGCTAAACGCTTATTTGAAGGAGGTTGCAGCGGAATGTATGCTCAACAGAAAACTAAGTTTCCAGTCAGCCCGCAATACTTTCATTATAACAATCGGCATAGCCAATGACGTTCCGGCACTATGCCTTTCAAAGATAGTGGGATTCAGGGATCATGCGACGATACGCTCCCGTATATCTGATAAACAGATAAATAAAGCAATGGTTGCTTTATCGAAGAAAATGGCAACATCATTTCAAGACTAAATTATAAACGAGTATATTTACCTAAAAATAAACCATCATGGAAAGAGGATACATAAAAATCACAGAAGAAGAAATCGGCAAGCCTGTTGTCGAAGTCAAGATAGTAAACGGTACTGTATGGATGTTCAAGCATGAGTTGGCACGTTTGTTTGATGTATATCTACAGACCGTAGGAAACAACTTTCGCTCCATCTTTAAAACGGGTTTACTTCGGGAAGAAGTGGTTACTATGGAGCTTAAATTGAAGAATGAGCGGGGTAATGATATCTATGTTACCTACTACAACCTGGAAGCTATCATCTTTTTGAGTTACCGCATTGACTCCCGGTATGCAAAAGCCTTTCGTGAATGGGTGATGAACGCACTTTGTGAATACAATCGGATGGAGAAAAAGCCGCAAGAAATGCTGATCGTATTCAGTCAGGGTAAGTCACAATCCTATATCTGTAACTAAAACAAGAAGCCTTATCCCCGAAATGTTGGATAAGGCTTTCTTTATTCAAGAAAAATCGGCTATATTTGAATAAAATAACGAATAATGGCAAATAATCTTCCGATAGCTATATTGATAGACGGTGACAACGCTTCACCGGAAAAGTTGAATGAGGTCATTCGCTTTGCCACAACACATGGTAATCCCATCATTAAAAGAATTTATGCGGATTGGACAAAGCCGTCATTCAACAGATGGAAAGAGGCGGCATACGAAACGTCATTCCGGCTGATAGAAGCTCCTTCATACGTCAGCAAGAAGAACACTACGGATATTGCACTGGTCATTGATGCGATGGATATTTTGTTGGCTGGAACGGTGAAGGGATTCTGTATTGTATCCAGTGACAGTGACTATACGTTGCTTGCCCAACGGATCAGGGAAGCCGGATTACTGATTTTAGGATATGGAGAAAGCAAAACTCCGCTTTCGTTTGTTAATACCTGCACCAAGTTCCAGTATTCCGACAAGGAAATTCTCCCTGCTGAAAACACTCCTGCCTTTTTCCTTCAGAGGGATGCGCCCCTTTTTGACAAAGTATTTGAGAAAGCATCAACAGACGGCGAAACCGCATCTACGTCTGTAATGGGATCACTTCTAAGAAAACATATACCTAAATATAATATCCGAAGATACCAATGTAAGACGTTGCTGATTCTTTATGAACGTTTGGGAAAGTATGAAATCATAGAGGTTCAAGAGGGAAAAAGCATTAAGAAAATAATCAGATTAAAGAAATAGAGGTTTTTTCTATGTTTCCCAACCCATTTCAATGGAATGAAAAGAACATTCTATTCGTCAAAAGAACATTTCCCATACTTTGTACCGAAAATAACCTTTTGCCTACCCATAACCGCAGAAAAGTATTTCATTAGCAGTCGAATAGTATCTATTCACCAACTAACGAAATACCTTTCTTTTTCCGGTTATGTAAAGAGGTTTCTTTTCTGATTGTCCACCCACCCCGTTTTAAAGGAGTCTTTCTTCTCAATGGAATAAATAGCACCCGGATAAATCCGACAAAGCTATTTATTCTTCAACTTCTCCAACTTTTCATCCAAAACCGTATCTATTACTTCATAGTGGTCTGAATCATATTGCGTCAATCCGGCCATCGAGTTAATTGGCGATTTCTTGAAGTTGGTAAATAAACTCTCTATCAACGGAGATACTATTTTTATCCCGCAAATGCGAAAGCAAACAATTAATAGGATATTCCTCTATCCGAATATCAAAATCTAACGTATCAACCATCTAATCAATGTTTAAACGGAGATTTAACGGGCTTTGCCTCTCTATTTCTCTTCCTGTTTTCAATTGCCATCATTCCACTTTTAATGAACGGAAGATGATTTGAAGCGAACTGACTTATTCCGAGTGCAAAGGTAATTACGGGTTTGGACAGAAAAAAAAGGTCGAGCCGCAAGCGGTTACAGTAAAAATCTTCCTCTGTACTATGTCCAGAGAGTATTTTTCCTGTAAACCTTGTTTTTCTTAAACCCTACCTTTTTATGGCACCCGAAACAAGTCAGCTCACTCCAACTCATCAACGCATAAAAAAAATGTCATGATTATGAAAACAAGAAAAGAAATAAATGGAAACAAGTTGCTACTCAATCTACCCCCGCATCTGATTGTTAAATTGGTGTTGTGGGTGGCACTGGCAGTTTTCGGATTATTTGTCTGGGGTGGCAGCTTCTGGATGTGGTTCTTCGGGTTGTGGATGGCAAAATGTGTGATTGGCGCAGTTATCCGCTTTATTCTTGGCTGTATGATTATGCTTATTTCCTCCGCTGTCATGTTATGGCTTTTCGTTTGGTTACTCAATTACTTAATACATTAAATTTATGAAAACAAGATACGGTAAGACCGCAGTTCAACAGAACAAGTATTACGAAGTGGATAATATCTACTTATACATGATAGAAACTTACATGAATGGCAATATCAGTCAGTTACGGGTGCTTTATAAGGAACTATGCAGCGATGCGAAGAAAGACTTCATTAGTGTATGTTTCAATGAAGCGAATCCGGAGTATTTACAGGAAATCATTCAAGCAACCATTTAAAACAATCTATTATGCAACCAATTATTGAAAATCTTATTTGTGTAGGTGATGAACGAGTGGCGTTCATATTTGCGTCACTTCTTAACACCATAACATGGGCAACGAATGAGGATGCCCTGAGAGCAGGTATCCAACGAATCGCGGAAGAAGAACCTCTTTTTACTACATTCTTTGCTTACGGTTTCGGAAAACATCATTGTTGGATACATCAACGCAAATTCAGTGATCCTCAAAAACTTTTTGATTACAGATTATTAATTGTCGAATTTTAAAAATACAACATGGCATTATGGGAACGAAGATGAATGAGAACGGCATTTCAACATGCACAATACCGGGAACGGAGAAATATACTCCGTTCCATCCGGCTCACAGACCTAAAAATGTTTATTTTCAATATGATTATAAACACACCAATGGCGAGTTGTTCAGTTGTGTCGCTTCGACACTGGAAGAGTGTAGAAGCAAAAGAAATCTTTGGTTACAAACTATTAAATGATCAGCCTTATGAAAGCAATATCAGAACTCACTTATCAAGAGAAAATAGCACAAGTATTAGATTATCATGCGTTCAGAATGGAACGTGAAACCAAGCTCGGCTATCTGTTGGCTCTCCGCAGGAATGACAAAGAACAGATTACCTATTTCGAGAACTTCGGGGATAGTGTACATAAGATTATACGTAATGTTCGCACTTATGAGCGTGGTTTACTCTTTGGTTATACTTCTAAGGAACGTAATCAACACGGCTGGATCATTGGAATGTTGCCTATCATTGAAGAGATAGAACTGGAAACAGGCAACTGTATTCATATCGGGCGATCAACCAATGGCACTTACGCTGTGACCGTTGATTGGTGTACTGGAAGCGCAGGTGGTGGAAGTCACCCCTCTGTTTGGGATGATCCGATACCGACTTATAAAGAGGCTGTACGATTGGGAATCCAACGATTGGAAAAGCAGTACGAGAATGCGGAACGCTATTCTGTATCGGATAGAGGTAACTATAACCCTAAAGTAATCAGCAAACTAAAGGCGAAGTTACTGAAATTAAAAAGACGATATACCCAACCGCAACAGTTGAGCCTGTTTTAAGGCTGAAATGAAAAACGCTGCAAATCCGAAAAGTGATGCAGCGTTTTTTGTCAGATGGTTGCTCTTATTTTGTTAGATTACTACCTATCAGGTTATACTTAAACGAAGGATGGTCATACACTTCCAGCCCCTTTACATCAGCACCAATAATTGTGTGACGATATACCTTTTCAACATTAACCATACTGTATTTATCCTTTGGTATTTCCATTCTCTTATCCATCAAAGTCAAATAGATGATGGTGTGGACGTTCGGAGACGTATAACTACGTTTTTCTGCTCCTTTGTTCCGAAGCTCGTACTTTTCAGCTTTATCCGCATCCAACGGTAGGAAACGGGCAAAACTACTGTTGCCGACCAGAAAGTTGAATCCATTGGAGGGAATGAAGTTTTTAACTGTTCCATTCTCTAAAGGATTATACGAAAGCGGATAGCCTTTCTTTGTAAAATCGTAATCATCCCTGCTGTTATTCACCTGAATATAATAGGTTTTCGAGAAGTCAAACTTCTCCATGCTCTTTTCCAGCTTCGATTTATATTCTGCCTTTATCTTCTCAAATTTAAACTTGTCTGACTGGCATTCCTGTCCCATCGTTTTGTCGAGCGCAGCAATATAATTCAGAATTACATTGTCATCTACCGGGAGTTTATTAACACGCACACAGCAGGCAAACATTAGCTCCGGAGTGAGTTCTACGGAGTTTTCTATCAATGGTTTTTCAAGCATAGAGGATATAATTTCGCCCCGTTCTATCGCTCTGTTAATGTGAATATAGAGTTCTTTATCCGATACTTTTTCACTCTGTACAAGTAAGAGAGGCTCTTTGCTATAGAATATATCAGCGTTTTCAGGAATGATACCTTTCACTGTTACAGTGGAAAATGCCAATCCATCATCTTTCAAATCCTGATATTGTTTCCTGCCGTATTCATTCGTGAAACCTTCCTTGATACAAGTGTAGTCATTGGAAGAGATGTAATGTTGTCCCAGACGCAGCACGTCACCTGTTTTGAAGGTCTGCCCGTCGTAGCTGTTGCAGGATTCTTGCGCATGGACGAGTACGATGGCAGAGAAAAGGAAGATCGTTAAAATGTAGAGTCTTTGTTTCATATCCATTTTTATTATTCGTGTTTTAGGTTTAGGTTACAAAGATACTTTTTTCTTTTCGGATGAAAAAACAGAAAATGGAATATCACTCTGTTTAATATGGTAAAACCCATTCACTTATCCTGTGAATGGGCTTTCCTGAAATTATTAACTATCCTTGTCTTCTCCCCACAATTCCTTGTCTGTTGGAGCATGGGCAAGTTCATACAAGCACCAGCCCCATGTGAGAATAAGGAAAGATATATAACCGATTATAAAAGTACTCATTGTCCACAATCCCATACGCTTAGAAATTGATTATACCGTTCCAATGCCTTGGCTTCATCTATATCTTCCATTTCAATGACTTTACAATTTTCTCCCCTTTCGCCTGTCTCTCTACAAAAAGATCCACAAGAGATCGTTTGAATACTCAACAGGTAAAAATAGGCAGGGAAGCTGTCTTCCCGGTTCAAGAACCTGTCAGATAATAATACATATTCAATAGGATTTCCAAAGCCTTTTGTGAATTTCCCGAATTGACCTCTTACGAGCTTGTCAGGAGAGTATTTAATGTAGTTAGCCTTTCTTGCTTCTTTATTTAGTTCTGCATATAGATCCTTCATATTTTCTGGTGGAAAATCTTCTTTTTTTTCATTAGATGTGATCGCATCTACCTGAATAGATAGAATATTGCAGCTTTCGCTTTTTGAATTATCTATCAAAGGCAATATCCTTTTTTCCATGTTCTCTAAAGCATTACCTTTTTCGGGTTGATATATGGCTACTTTCATTTGGCAAGTAACATTCAGTAGTATGGGATTTATTTTTTCTTTATTCATATTTTATTATAGGTATTACTAACTTTTCTACATCTTCGTGCATTCGGCTACGCTGATACCCCGTTTTTTCCAATCCTTCAAAGACTATCTGTTTGGGAAGCACCTTGTAGCAGAAATAGCTTGATCCGAAATACACCCCGTTCTTCTCCGTGAACTGAATCCGTTTGTCGAAAAGGAGCATTTGCATCTCCTTTTCGACAAACAAGCGACATGGCGCACTGCTGTTAAGCCATAAGTTACCCATCAACAAAGCAAACGGTTTACCCAGCGAAAGACACCGTTCCACAATCTTCTGCTTGATACTGAACGGAGGATTGGAAACAATGAAGTCCCATTGTTCCGGTTCATAGGTAAAGAAATCCCGCCCGGTGCCAATGTGGGAGAATACGACTTTGAAACCAGCTTCTTTCAAGGCAATGACAAACTCGCTATGCTCCGTATCGAAGGGACACCAAACCGTTTTACCTCTTGGCAGATATTTGATAATGGGCAGCACGGCATATCGTGGTGTATACTGTTCGTCACTACTCAAACTCTTTTTATATCCGGCATAAATCATTCCTTTTCCTCCTCTTTTTCGTTATTAAACGAAAAACTTTTTTGAACGATTTGCCCATGTGAGTCGAGAATGTAAATATCAATAGTCTGCTGATCTGTACTCAATGACTTATAATACAAACGAAATGTTTCCTTTTCCAACGGGTACACATCGTTTGGTAACAGGACGGTTCCATCATCAAGGCGAAGCTGACCTTTTCCGTCCGTTTGGAACATACGAATAAAGTAACGGGTATCACGATACTCACCACTACGCACCAACTGGCAGCGGATTTCAGCTTCTTCACCCATAACTACTTTCGTTTGTACCGGCAATGTTGCCAAATCAAACTCATACACCTGCTGAACGTCCAACTTGTCACTACAGGCAGATAAGCACACGACACCGATCATCATAAGACCGAGTATAAATATTGTTTCAAACACTTTTTTCATCTTTTTTATAAATTAAAATTCAGTTTCGTATTACACTGTTCTGAAAAACGTTTTTCCTGAAGTTCAAAATACTCCTTATCTTTCTCACACCCCAAAAAATCCAGTCCCAGAGAATAGGCTGCAATCCGGCTACTCCCACTACCAATATGGGTGTCTATTATCTTGTGTCCCGGCTTTGCATATTTGTTTAGAATCCACTGGTACAGCTCGACCGGCTTTTGTGTCGGATGGATATAACCACCAAATTTGCAAATTTTGGTACGGTGAACGGTAATTATCCGTAAAGCCTTATGAAAGCTGGTATATATCAGTTCACCATCACTCATCGTTAACTTTTGTCCCTTGTCCCACACAATCCATCCCATACTTGGAGGCAAGTAAGAGGTGAAATAGTTTCCTCCGAATATGATTTGGTTTTTAGAAATGCGGAATAACTCATCAAAATACTTCTTATCGGGAGGTGCATCATCCCAATCTTTAGGTTTATAATATTTCCATAGTTTCTGATACCCGATACGGCTTCTTTGGATACCGTAGGGTGGATCAACAATGGCAAGGTCAAAGTATTTGTCAGGGATGGATTGCATAAAGTTCATACAATCCATATGATAGACTTCATTGAGCATAGGCTAATTAATTAAAAATTTGATACCTGCTCCGAACTCAAAATGAAACCTACCTGTCTGTGTCCCCCACAAACAACGCTCACGGGCATTGAGCAGCAGAACCACCCGGCTGCTCAGGTAACTTTCCAGCTCCAGCGATATAGCACCGCCATAGAGGAAAGCATCATCGCTTTGCAGCGTCGAGCCGTCAAAGAGCAGCTTCTTTCCCCAATTATTCGTTTCGTATCCGACAAGAACAGAGCCGCCAATCGAGAGCAGAAAGGTTTTGTTAGCATCCGAGAGGAAGGTATAATAATAGCCACCCTCTGCCGTGAATTGTGCGGTGGGTATGCGTATATCCTTGTAGGGATGGTACTTTTGCAGATACTCCGCACCGAATACCCAGCGATTGCAATGCTTTGTATAGGTGTCGAGCGACAAGCCGAAGTGATATCCCAATTCATTACGGTTTGCGGAGGAATGGAAACCATCTACCATGCCACCTGTAAAGCGTATGCCCTGCATACCCGGCAGACAACGTTGGGCAAGTGCTTTGTCCGTCAGGACAAAGCACATTACCATACATAGTATAATAGATACCTTTTTCATCTTATTTCACCTTTAGTTCGTTAATCACTCTGGCACGAATCAGTTCGGCATTTTCGATAATAAATCGCTGATGGCGACCACCAGCTTGTTCGTTCACTTCCACTACTAATTGTTTGTCATCCGGAAGAGTGAATTTTGGCAAAGTAAAGACCGTTCTTTCTTTACTTTTACCATTTACCACTGTCACGTAATTGTAAGCACGCAGCGGAACAATAACCTGTTCCTGAATAGCAGTACGTTTAGCCAGCTTCTTGTCTACTACCTTGAAAGTGATGTAATCCAGATTAAACGGTACATTGGAAGAGTTCTTTAGTTCAGTATGGAAGTAAAGAAGCCCGTTGTGTGTATAGATGCCTTTGAGTGTGTATTGAATACCGAAACGTTTGCAGCCGATATGCTTCACCAATCGGTCATTGTTCTTGTGGATGGACTGCATAATCAGTCGCACCAGCAAAGGGGATTCACTACCTAACTCTTTCAAGTAAATCTGCATGGAGTTATTCGGACGGTTCACCGCTTCTCCATCATGGATGAAATCTTTCATCTCAATGTTCAGCTTTGTCGGTTCATCGGCATACTTCACATTATAGGTATAATAACTACCATCTTCGGTAATCACGGCAAGGTTCGTTTCACGGGAGAAGTCACGCAACGCCGCCTTTACACGCAATACATTTTCCGATCCGTCGGCTTTCCCGGCTATAATATCCGCAGAACCTAAATCCACATAGCGGATGGCAGACGGGAAAATCAGATGAACCGTTTTATTAAAGGTCACTTCCAGTCCGTAAGGAGGAATCATGCGGTCGAAAGTGACGGCACGTGTCAAACCATCGTACAGCTCACCCGTTGACGGACTTTTACGCACATCTTCCTCCTCGTCCGGTACTTCTTCCGATAAGACTGTTTCAACAGTCTGCTGCACTTTTTCTACTTTCTCTACTTTCTGTGCGCTGGCACTAAATACGCTTGCACCGATGGCAAGCATGAAAATCAACTTTCTCATAAATCTTTCTTTTTAATTGTTTATAAATTGGATTTTTAGTGGTGACTTTTATTTCCCCGGCAAGAGGTATAACTCATGGTTGGCTTTGAGCGTTACTTTGACGGTGCGGAACTTCTTTGACAGGTATTGTGAAGTTCCCTGTATCACGCCTTTACCTAAATCGGCAGCCAGTTGCGCCCCGGCACTTTCGGTGATACTGATACTCGTTCCGAGTGATGACCCCATATTGGCGGCTATCTCCTTGACAGCGTTCAGTTCATCCGAATCGGGAACGGATACACCTTTCATACCTTGCGTATCGTACACATCCAGACTCACCGGAATGACCGCACCGCCATAGCTGACCGAACTGACATTGATTTCCATCCGTTCACCTCCGATTTTAGCGGTGCCGACAACGATAGTTCCGACAGGGATATACTGTTTACCTGCCATCATGGGCTCCAATGTGCGGAGTTGCAATTCTTTTCCGTCGGTCAGGGTGACGGTTTGGCAGACACGTACACGGATAGTATTTTTCAGGATGTTTTCTTCGGATGAACGTACCGTATTGAAACCTACATTACGAGGTTTGCAATACATTCGCACGAAGTCCGCATCGCTCATTGGGGGAGCAAGCAGTGATACTATCCGTTCCTGTACCTGCATGACGGGAGTTACCGTAGGTTTATCGTTGCCTGTTGCTCCGTTAGTTGCAGGTGCTGCCTGTGTCGGTTGTCCGTTCTGTGAATTACCGTTCATCGGATTACCGTTTTGTCCCGCAGGCATGTACTTTGCCGCCATTTGATAGGACTTTTCCATCAAATCCAGTTGTTCATCCACCGCAGACTTTTGTTGCTGCCCCTCTTCCAGTTTCCGTTCCATCTTCTGAATGCGCCATTCCAGTTCCAACTGCTTTTGGTCGTCTTCCGGTTCTGGCTGCTGGTAGAACGAACCGAGTTGTCGGTTGATGTCCTGATAGGCGGTAGCGGAAGCACGTACCGACGAACTTGTGGAATGGACGGGAGCATCTTCTTCCGGTAGTATAGCCGACGGATCACTGACTGTTATCTGTCCTTCCTCTTCTCCGAGCGCAATATCGAAGTCCTGAAGCGTGCCCATCTTCTCTTTCTGCTGTTTATCGAAAGCCTCCTGTTCGTATGCCTCTTTCTTGTCACCCAGCAATCCCTTTTCATGGGGAAGCGGAACATTGATATTGAATCCTTCTTGTATGCCTTCTTCCGTTCCAGCCGATGACGGAGCGAATATGAGCCACATCGCCCCGGCAAACAATATGAAGATAAGCGGATAGACCAGCATCTTCTTTCGTCGTTGCATCTCTGCCGGAGTCAGCTCTTTGCGTTGCTTCTCCTTTGGCTTCGCTTCGGGCTTTAAGTTCTTCGGTATATTCGTTTCTTTCTCTTGTGTTCTGGCAGGGGAAGCCGTTTCTTCCCCCACCACTTCGGTCACGTTAATTTCTTCCCGTACCGTTTCTTCTGTATTCAAATTATCTTCCATGATTGTAATCCAGTGATTGTTTGGAATAGGCAACTGACAGGCTATCCCTTTCCTGTTGAAGTTTCAACTCCTCAATGTGCTGAATCTGTAGCAATTCTCCCTCTCGCTTTCCCAAATTATAGATAGAGGAAACCACGAAATAGATAGACAGTGCACTGAACCCTAAAAGCAGGGTGAGCGTAACCGCCAACTGCTTGCCGGGTGTGAGCCGTCCGCACATTCCACGCAGACCGTCATCGAAGCGGTCTTGCCATTGCTGTATCTTTTTCCGTATCATAAGTTTACCTTTCCAATACACGTAAATCCTTGTTTTCTAAAATCTCAAAGCGTTCCATCGTGAAGCCATGCGGATTGTTGTCACTACGGACAGAGTTAATCAGTCCGCAACTGGTGACAAGGCTTCGTTCGGTGACGTTGCTGGCACGGATAATCATTTGGCGGGCGTAGGTAGTGACCTGATACGGATAGCGGTCGAAATTACATGCCATGCTATCCACCTGTATTGTTTGGTTGATGTTGGCAGAAATGATGCGATTGTAATACCCTTTTTCCGCCCAATCCTTGTAGTAGCGGAAAGCACTTTTATCGCAGAGGAACAACGCCCGTTGGATATTGCTTTCAATGGCACTCTTATCCGGTGAAAGGGTGAAGAACAGTTCGTGAAAGCGTTTCACGTGTTCTTTCGCTTCAACCGGACGGTTCTGTGAGAGGTCTTGCGAGAGAGCCAGCATCAACGACTTGCCATTGTCCAGTACGTAAATCTTTTCCCGTTGCTGTTCGGCAAAACTATACGAACTCCAAATACAATATCCGGCTACTACCGCACAAAGCAGCAGGAACACCAACGCAATCATCCGTATTTGCCGGAAGCTGCTTTCTATATTCTTTAAACTTTTAAATTCCATTGTTTTACTTTCTTGATAGTTACTTAATTCTTATTGTCAGTTGGAGTACCGTATCGACCGCCTAAAGATGCCTGGCTACCGCCTCCGTTATCTCCGTCACCGCTACCGCCTCCCATACGACCTTTCATGTAGCCATACCCGGACTTGATACCTTTTCCGATAGATCCGGCGGCATGTCCCGCAGCCGCACCGCCCAGAGCCGCAGCCCCTTTGCCACCCATATAGGCTAATTGGGTAACTTTCTGACCGTAATTTCCCGCACCTCCGCTTTGTATCACCCATGAGGCAACCGTCGGGATAGTCAGGTAACCAACAATCCCAATGAGCATAAAAATAATGTATGCCGCATTTGAATTATCCGGTATGAAATTGGGATCAGAGAGTGCGGCAATGTCCTTTTCCATCATTAATACCTGAATACGGGCAAGGACGGAACTGAACAGATCCGAGATGGGAAGCCAGAGATAAATACTGATGTACCGGGCTATCCATTGCGTCAATCCTCCTTGAAAGCCGTCATAGACGGAAAGCGCGAAGACCAGCGGTCCGAGGATGGATAAAACGATAAGAAAAAAGGTACGGACAGTGTCGAGAATCAGCGAAGCCGCCTGAAACAGCAGTTCGAGAAAATTACGGAACGCATTCCGGATGAATTGCTTCAATTCGTAACTTGTCCTTTTCGCCTGCATTTTCATCATCTCGAACATGTCTCCGGGTGACCATCCTAATTCTTCCAGCTTCTTATCGTATGCTTCATCCGACACCAGATAAGCCGTTTCCGGATTACGTGCCATCGCTTCATACTCCAATTTGTCCCGTTGCTCACTGTACTTTTGCATATCGAGTGTCTGGTCTTGCAGGATATTGTTACAGCCTTTCACTACCGGGCTCATGACCGTATTGATCGTGCCTAACACAAAAGTCGGGAAGAACATGATACATAGCCCGATGGCAAAGGGACGGAGTAACGGGTACACATCTACAGGTTCGGCACGTGCCAATGCCTGCCAGACTTTGGCTGCCACGTAGAACAGTGCGCCCAGTCCGGCTATTCCTTTGGCAACCCCGACCATATCACCGCAAAGCGGCATCATCTCCGTATATAGATTCCGTAGAATCAGGTGCAGACTTTCAAATTCCCCTGTCATGGCTTACCAATATCTTTCGTTAGCACTGCCATACAGGGAAAGTACCCTTTGGGTATCGTTTTTCTCTTTCGCCCGCAGGTATGAAACCGATATGTTACGGTTGGTATAATAGGCTACCAGATTGCGGTATTCCTTTACATCCCGGTATACCCGGTCTATCACATCCATACGCTCCTTGTCACTCATCGACAACCCGTTTGCCGACACCACTGTTTTCAATTCGCTCAGCAGTCCGTTACCTTCTTCCAACAACTTGGCATAGCCGAATCCGATAGCGTTCAGTTCACCCGGAGTATAGTTGGGATCACCCAGCATCTTTTGGAAATTGGAAACATAGAGTTCGGAGATTTCCCCTACCATCAAAACCGTTTGCTGTACCTTGCGGGCATCCTTCACTAAATTGTGTACGGATTTGAGTGCGTCATAATATTTCTTTCCCTGCTCGAATACTTTGGCAGTTTCTTTGAAACCGTCCAATGTATTCTTGGCGGTGGTGGATGTCTGTATAATCTGCTTGGCAGAATTGATAATCCCTTGCGCCAGATTGCCGGGATCAGTGACTACCCATTGCGCCTTTGCCTGATAAGCGAAGCAAAGTGTAAAAGCGCATACAATTGATAAGAACTTCTTCATAAATAAATCTTTTTTAAATAGTTTGTAAATGGATAATAATTGGATTTTTAGTGGTGACGGCGGAGAATGTTACCACTCGTTTGCCCGGATGTACTCTCCTTCGGTAGACAGGTAAAGTTCATCCGTTTCCGCATCATAACCTATTCGTACCTCTCCCAGCAGATCGACAAACAGCCCTCTTCCGGTTTGATAAATTCTGCTCATGATTACCGTATCAGGATGATAGATTAAAGCGAGACAAAAATACTTACCGTCATAAAAGACCTCAACAGGCGGCGAGTGGAGGTTGCTCTTCCATGAGCCGCAAAGGTTTCTGAACGGAAATTTACGGATGGCTTTCATTTCATTTTCCCTTTTTGCTTTCCGCCAGTTGCTTGATCGCCAGTTCGATATTGCCGCCCAACTTCTCCGTAAGTTGCATGACTTCCAGTTTTTCCGTTTCCTCCGTCGTATAGGTTAGGTATTCCTGCGCCGATACTTCCGTAGCATAAACAGTGGACTGCACGCCGCCCAGTCCGAACCAGACTTCCTTATACCGTCTGGAAGCGGAGTTCGCCATATTGATAGAAAGGATTTGTGCCTTTTCCTTGTCCGTCAGTCCGAGTAATTCCTGAATCTTGGAGAATTTGTTCATGTACTTGCGCTGGTCAAGAAGTATCTTGCAGTCCGAGTTGTTGATGATGGACTCCTTGACAATGGGAGAAGAGATTATATCATCCACTTCCTGTGTCACGGTAATGGCTTCACCGTAAAACTTACGGACGGTTTTATACAGATAGCGCACATATTCTGCCATGCCTTCTTTCGCCAACGCTTTCCAAGCCTCTTCGATGATTATCATCTTTCTTACTCCTTTTAATCGGCGTAACTTATTGATAAACATCTCCATAATAATGATAGTAGTGACCGGAAAAAGGATGGGATGGTCTTTAATCTGATCGATTTCGAAGACTACAAACCGCTTGTCCAGCAAATCCAGTTGCTTGTCAGAGTTCAGCAAAAAGTCATATTCACCACCCTTGTGATACGGTTCCAGTACGTTCAGGAAGTTCGCCAAGTCGAACTCTTTTTCCCTGACGTGTTTGGCATCCAGTATTGCCCGGTAGTCCGTATCTACAAACTCGTAGAAAGTATCAAAGGACGGAACCAACTCTTCATCGAACTTGATACGGTCGATGAAGAGGGCAATGGCATTGGAGATAGCTACCTCTTCCGAACGGCTGGCGGGTTCATTGTCTTTCTTCCACAGCGTAAGAATTAATGTTTTGATACTTTCCTTTTTCTCCACATCAAACACTTTGTCTTGCGTATAGAAGGGATTGAAACTGATCGGATTTTCTTGCGTATAGGTAAAATAAATCCCATCCTGTCCGTTCGTCTTCCGGTTAATCAGATTACAAAGTCCCTGATAGCTGTTACCCGTATCTACCAGCACCACGTGCGCACCCTGTTCGTAGTATTGGCGTATCAGGTGGTTCATAAAAAAGGATTTTCCACTTCCCGAACCGCCTAATACGAATTTATTACGGTTCGTTATTAATCCCGTCTTCATAGGCAGGTCGGATATATCCACATGAATCGGCTTTCCACTGATGCGGTCAGCCATGCGGATACCGAACGGACTGGGTGAACTCTTGTAATTCGTTTCTCCAATGAAGAAACAAAGTGCAGGTTCAAGGAAGGTATAGAAACTCTCTTCTGCCGGAAAGTCCCCGGCATTGCCCGGCATCCCTGCCCAATAGAGTGTCGGGGCATCGGTTGTGTTATGGCGTGGCTTGCACTCCATGAGTGCCAACTGGCTGCCCACATCATTGCGGACGGTTTTCAACTCCTGCTCATTGTCAGCCCATGCCATTACATTGCAGTGGCAACGCACCGAAACCAGTCCGTAGCTATGTGCCTCGTCCAAATACATATCGATCCAGTCTTTATTAATCTGGTTGGAACGGCTGTAACGGGACAGGGACTGCATATTGCGTGCGGTCTTCTCGAACTGTTTCAGGTTCTCATTGCTGTCATCAATAAAAATGTATTGGTTCACGATATGGTTGCAGGAGAGTAACAACCCGATAGGTGCCGCAAACGATAATCTGCAATCGCTCCGGTCGGTAGACAACCGTTCATAACGGGTATCAGTAGAAACTGTGCCCGGCAGGTCATCCGTATCTGACAACGTGTGTACGCATAGTCTTTTCTCACCGATGCGCATCCCGTCCGCTCCCAGCTCCATATCTTCCAGCGAAGTGGTGTCTTCCAGTGAGAGCGAGAAGTATTTCTCTATCAATCCGGCTTGTTTGTCTGTTCCGGTTATCTCATCCGAAGTGAGTCTTTTCAGTTTGATGAACCCCGAATCATTGACAATCTGTTCAAACTGTCCGACTGCCTCCAAAAAGTGGTTGGTAGCATCCTTGTTTACCTCTTTAGGGACAATAAAGCCCCTGCACAGGGACGAGAAATTACTCTGCATCCTTGACCGTTCTTTGGTGGTTTTCGTCAGGAAAAGGTAACATTCATGATTGAGATACGGTCTTTCATTGAAATGGAGTTCGTAGCTGCGGGAAAGGAAACTAAGATTGTCCTTGTCCGTTTGCGGACGGTAGTTCTCTTTGATGAACCAGTCTTGCTTATGCAACACCGAGTAGTTTGGCAATACCTTGATTGCTTTCAGCCAGGTAGAATGTATCGTTTCGTATTCAGCCGGAGTGATACTGAAGAGTTCGGGCAGTTCCACCCGGTAGGCGACGGTCACATCGGCATCCTTGCTCACGATACAATCTTCTTCCACCGCCAGCAGTGGAAACTTGCTTTCTATCGTGGCTGCTTTCATTACATTTCTCATGTTCTTTTCTTTTTTAATAGGTTACGGGGAGTTTTCCTGTTCAGCAGGTAGCGGGGATGCTGGCGGGATGCCAGCATCTTCATCAATCCGTATTGCCCGTATTTGCCATTGAGTGAAAAGGTAGCCCATACCAATGCGGAAGCGGCTGTCACACCGAAACCGATACATACCCATTGGTTGATACCTACCATGTACATGATGACAAACAGAACGAACAATGCCAGCAATCCTCCGGCAAACAGAAACAGGTATTGTGCTTTCAGCCCCTTAAACTCCGGGCTTCTGCCAATCCCCTTATTCAGATTATATTCCATGTTTACTATACATTATTATATATAGCCACCCATTAGAGGAAGAAAGAACGGAGGATAGTAGCCGCCACAATGAGGAAAATACAGGCTCCAAACCAGCTTGCAGCGGTTTTTGAGGTGTCGGGATCACCTGACGAAAACTTATTGTACACCTTAATCCCGCCAATCAGCCCCACGACAGCACCGATGGCATACACTAATTTCGTTCCCGGATCGAAATAACTTGTAATCATATTGGTTGCTTCGGTGATACCTGCCTGTCCGTTTCCGGCGGCATAAGTGGCGTTGGCTGCTACAAACAGAATGGCAACAGCGAAAAGGATTCTCTTTTTCGTACTCATAAATTAAATCTTGTTTTTAGTGGATGCAGGGAGGGATAATCCCCGCATCCGGTTGTTAATAATTCGTTATGGATTTTTTAGTGGTGGACGGCTCTTGCTATCCGTACTCTCTTTCTTTCATCTCCTTACCTTTTTTAGTTATACAATATCATTTACTCCAAACTCATCAGGCACGTTCCCGATTTCAGTTTCCTCTCCCGGTTCCTCCTGCTGTTTCCTGAAAGCATCCAGATGCAGGCTGATGAGTTCCGATACCCGGTTGTTCTGTTGGGGTTCACCTGATACGATCTGCTGCATGACATCCGTTTGTTGCAGTTCCGAGAGTGTCCGTCCGGCTTGCCGTTCTTCCTGTTCGCTTACCTTTCCTTTGGGTTGGTTCAGCACTTTCACGGCAGCGCACATATCTTCAAAACTGATACCTGATGCAACGGCATTCGATGGTGCCTGTTCCGGTGTATCTTCTTCCTCATCTTCCTCATAATCCATTGATACCTCCACGTCCATCGGATCATTCGTTTCTCCTTCCGGCGGTGCATCATCGAATAGTTTATCCAGTTCTTCATCGGGCACTTGCAAGGGGTGATTTTCGGAATCCGGAACAAATGTAGAATCTTTTTTTGTCTGATTTTCACTATTTTCAGTAGTGGCACTGACTGGCTCCAAAGTGGCACCGAGTGGCTTCGATGCAGGGAGAATGAATGTACTTTTTCCAATCACATCGGCAGCCAATCCATCCTTTCGGGGAAGGATGGAGGCGACTGTCTTCCCGGTTTTCTTTCTTTTCCATCGCTCATAACAGAGGAATAAGATGAACCATACAATATAGATGGATAGAAGTATGATAAATACCTGTATCATAGTCGTTTCATATTTATTAAAAAAGTCCTTTATCTTTCTGTTTGTAAATTTCCGTAATATCATTCTGGAAAGTCTGGAAATGATGTGTCAACACATTATCCAGATAACTGAACAGCGATACTTCATTTTCTCCGATAACCTGAATGATTTTCAATATTCGTACGTGATACTCCTTTCGGATATAGACGCTTTTGCCCAGTCGTGCGGTCAGGTTTGTTTCTTTGATGAAGAGTGACGCATAACTCTCCGGGGTACTCCTTTTCTTTCGTGTTCCTGAATCCGTTTCCGGCTTGTTCGTCCCAACCTTTTCAGCCGGCTGTTCAGATACTTCCATAGGAGGTACTTCTGTATTCACCGGGACAGGAACCGATGGGTTACCGTTTGTTTTGGTTTTGAAGGACGAAATAATAAAGTCAGGATCTATATTATCTAAGTCCAAATCTTTTTTTGCCATAAGTTGATTATTACTTGATTATACTCAATATCTCTTCCGTTATCTCATCCAGATTGCTACCTCTGGCGAGACTTTTATCCGCAGGAAAAATGGTGGAACGGAACAGGGCTTTATGCCCGGTGGATAATTCTCTCCGGAATCGTTTACTGTCCGGCAAGTAGGTTTTCAGAACCGATAATCCCAGCTCACTGATTACTTGCTCGTAAATATCATAGAGTTCCGAGTTTTCACGTCCGTCTACCATGTTCCACATGAGCTTCAGACCTTTTATATTTGATTTTCCGGTAGTGACCAGCGTATCGTTCAGTACCGTGACAAAGCGGAGCGTACTTTCCATAACCACCCGGTCGGCAGCAATGGGAGAAAAGATATAATCCATCCTTGCGATTGTTTGTACCACACCTGCATTATTGACTGTTCCTGGCAAGTCAAAGAAAATAAAGTCAAAGTCTGTGTCGGCAAGTTCCTTCGCTTTGCTGACTGCATCTTCCGGTGTACTTTCGATAACCGGATAGGCTTTCTTCTTCAATCGCCGGACTTGCTCGTAAGCCATCCGTTTGTAATACGGATCATCCATTGCCATTTTCAAGTCTCGTTCTCTCATTTCCACAATGCTATGTTGCGGATAGTCACAGTCTACTACAGCTACGTTGTAGCCTTTAACAAAATGAAGATAGCTGGCTACTAATACGGTCAGCGTCGTTTTCCCGGCTCCACCCTTTTGGGTAGAAAATGCCACATAAGTTGGTCTTTTGTTCATACAATCAGTTATTTATATAGTTAAACAATTAATTAGTCAGTCAATCATTTATATAGTCAGATAAGCGGCTATTCGGTCAGTGATATATACACTCGGCTGTCCCTGAGTATGTATTTTCAATTTCACTTGCGGTTAACCGAATGACTGTATTGCCGTACCAACGTTGGTACATACAAACGTATAGCCAGCCAACTGTGAAATCATCCATTCAATTATCTGTTTAGTCCTCTGTCCGTAGATAAAACTATCTCTATCCACAATCAGCTAATCAGCTATTTGTCTATCTGTCCGTTCATCATGATGATGCAAATAAACGACTAATATTCAGGCTTTGTATCGCTTCTTAACTCACTGGCACCGAGTGGCATCAAAGTGGTACCGAGTGGCTTCGATGGAAATTCGGCAGCCTGCTGCAAGCCCCCTAACTTTGCACCGTCAAGCAGTCCGCAGGGAAACAGCCAGCCTCGCCACCTGTCGCTAACCCCAATCTGACCCTTGCGGTCAGATTTTTATGTTCACTGGAACATAGCAAGCTGTGTTTTTTGCTGCACGAAACGAGTTCTGCTGCAAAAAACGCTTGCCTTTTTCCGATGGAAAAAGGGGCAATTATCTCCGAAGTCGATAATTGTAGGGAAGATAGCCGTGAGGTGTGGCAACCGTGCCGTGACTGCCAGTGTACCACTAAAAATCCAAAAGTTATGAATGAAGAAGAGAAAAAACAACCGCCTGCACGCAGGAAAGGAGGCAGGAAGCCGAAAACCAACCCAGCCGTCTACCGCTACACGGTCAATTTCGATGCGGTGGAACACACCCGTTTCCTCACGCTTTTCGAGCAGTCCGGCTTGCAGTCGATGGCGCAATTCATTGCCGCCCGTGTATTCGGTGAAGAGTTCCGGGTGGTGAAAACCGACCGTGCGGCACTGGAATATGTTGCCAAGCTCACCGCTTTGTACCAGCAGTTCCGTGCCGTCGGGGTGAATTATAATCAGGTAACAAAGGAGTTACACATCCATTTCTCCGAAAAGAAAGCTCTCGCTATGCTTTATAAATTGGAGAAAGCGACGTTGGAACTGGTAGAACTGAGCCGTAAGATAATTGAGTTGTCCCATATGTTTGAAAGCCAATGGTTGCAAAAATAAGTACGGGAAATTCGCTTTACGGTGCGCTTGCCTATAACCAGAACAAGGTGGACGAAGGTCATGCGAAGGTACTTGCAACCAATCTGATTCTGCAACCCGAAGATGGAAATTTTCGTTTGCAGGACTGCATGAACGGTTTCAAGAACTGGTTGCCATCCCATTACCGCACGGAGAAGCCTGTTATCCATATCTCCCTCAATCCGCATCCGGACGATGTACTCACCGATGAGCAGTTAGTGACCATCGGTGAGGAATATATGCAGAAGTTGGGATACGGCGGTCAGCCGTATATGATTTTTAAGCACGAGGACATCGACCGCAGGCACATTCACATCGTTTCGCTCCGGGTGGATAGCAACGGCAAGAAGATTAACGACAGCAACGAGTTCCGTCGCAGCAAGGAGATTACCGAGCTGTTGGAACAGAAATACGGCTTGCACCCGGCAGAAGGACAAACTAAAGGGAAAGACTGGCAGCTCTCTCCGGTGGATATTACCAAAGGCAATTTAAAACGACAATTGGCAAATGTGGTAAAACCGCTTTTGAAGATGTACCATTTTCAGTCCGTAGGCGAGTTCCGAGCCTTGCTTTCCTTATATAACATCGCATTGGAAGAGGCAAAGGGAGAAGTTAGCGGCAGACCGTATCATGGCATCGTCTATTCCACTTTGGATAAGAACGGAGAAAAGACGGGAACACCTATCAAGTCCTCCACATTGGGAAAGATGACGGGTATCACGGCTCTGGAAAAGCAGATGAAGCAAGCCGGAACGCTTATCAAAGAGAAGAAATTGAAAGACCGCACGCAGCGGATGGTATCTACCGCCTTGCGGACAACCAATTCCGAAGCGGAGTTCCGCAAGGCTTTGCAGCAGGAAGGCATCGACGTAGTTATGCGTCGCAACGATACCGGACGTATCTATGGCGTTACCTTCATCGACCACCACAGCCGTGTTGTCCTGAACGGTTCCCGGTTAGGTAAGGAATATTCGGCAAACGTATTCAACGAACGCTTTCCGTCCATCGAAGAGGAACAGCCCCGTTCCATACTCGACAGATTGTTGCATCCCAAGTCCGGTGTCCCGGCTTTCGATGATGCGCCCGACACTAAAGAGTATTCCCCCGAATCGGGCGGGTTACTTTCCCTATTTACTCCCGAACCGGAGCAACCAGAACGGGAACCACTGCCACCGAAGAAGCGGAAGAAGAAACGCCGCCGCTACGGACGGCAGGATTAACAATCACTATTTGTATCACCATTAAAAAACAATCAACATTATGTCACAAGAAGACGATTTACGGGGATTGGCAAAAGTCATGGACTTTATGCGTGCGCTTAGCATCCTCTTTGTTATTATCAATATCTATTGGTTCTGTTACCCCGCCATCAAAGAATGGGGGATTGACATCGGAGTGGTATCGAAAATACTGCTCAACTTCCAGCGTACTACGGGACTGTTCCACTACAGCCTGTACACCAAACTTTTTTGTGTGGTATTCCTCGCCCTTTCCTGTCTGGGGACTAAGGGAGTGAAAGAGGAAAAAATCAAATGGGTACATATCTGGATAACACTTGCCATCGGCTTTGTCTTATTCTTCCTTAATTGGTGGCTGCTGAATATGCCCATTCCTTTTGTCATCCGTGCAGCCTATTATATCTTTACTCTGACTATCGGGTATCTATGCCTGCTGGCTGGTGGAGTATGGATGAGCCGATTACTGAAGAACAATCTGCTTGATGATGTTTTCAATAATGAGAACGAATCTTTCATGCAGGAAACCCGATTAATGGAAAATGAATATTCCGTCAATCTGCCTACCCGGTTTTGGTATAAGAAGAAGATGTGGAACGGTTGGATCAACGTAGTGAATCCTTTCCGTGCCAGCATCGTACTGGGCACGCCCGGTTCGGGTAAATCCTTTGCGGTGGTAAATTCCTACATCAAGCAGCAGATAGAGAAAGGGTATGCAATTTACCTCTATGACTTTAAATTCAGCGACTTATCTACGATTGCCTACAATCATTTGCTCACCCATCAAACGGGATATAAAATTGTCCCCAAGTTCTATGTGATTAACTTTGACGATCCCAGCCGTAGCCACCGTTGCAACCCCTTGAACCCAAAGTTTATGACCGATATTTCCGATGCTTACGAAAGTTCCTATTCCATCATGCTCAACCTTAACCGTAGCTGGGCGGCAAAACAAGGGGACTTCTTTGTAGAGAGTCCGACCATTCTATTTGCTGCTATCATTTGGTTTTTACGTATATATAAAGAAGGGAAATATTGTTCCTTTCCCCATGCTATTGAGTTCCTGAACAAACCTTACGAGCAGATTTTTCCTATCATGTCTTCCTATCCTGAACTGGAAAATTACCTTTCCCCGTTTCTTGACGCATGGTTGGCAGGAGCCGCCGACCAGTTGATGGGGCAAATTGCATCCGCTAAAATACCATTATCCCGTATGATTTCCCCGGCACTCTATTGGGTAATGTCAGCAGACGAGTTTTCATTGGATATTAATAACCCGGACGAGCCGAAGATACTTTGTGTAGGTAACAATCCCGATCGTCAGGCAATCTACGGAGCGGCTTTAGGTCTGTACAACAGCCGCATTATCAAGATTGTCAATAAAAAAGGTAAACTTAAAAGTTCTATCATCATAGACGAGTTGCCAACTGTTTTTATCAAAGGACTGGATAACCTGATAGCAACGGCACGAAGTAACAAAGTTGCCGTACTGCTTGGTTTTCAAGATTTCAGCCAGCTCATCCGTGACTATACGGATAAGGAAGCAAAGGTTATTATCAATACGGTGGGTAATATCTTCTCCGGTCAGGTGGTAGGCGAAACGGCAAAAACGCTAAGTGAGCGTTTCGGAAAGATATTACAGAAACGGCAAAGTATCAGTATCAACCGGAACGATAAGTCAACCTCTATATCTACCCAGATGGACAGTATGATACCACCATCAAAAATTAGCGGATTGACACAGGGTATGTTTGTGGGGTCAGTGGCTGATAATTTCTCCGAACGCATCGAACAGAAGATATTCCATTGTGAGATTGTGGTGGATGCAGCCAAAATTGCCGAAGAGGAAAAGAGTTATCAAAAGATACCCGTTATCACCAATTTCATAGATGAGAACGGGATAGACCATATGCAGGAAATGGTACAAGCCAACTACAATCGAATTAAGGAAGACGTCAAACAGATTGTTGCTGATGAACTGGAACGCATCCAGAATGATCCGAAATTGTGCCACTTGTTGGAACTGAACAATAATAAGTAGGATATTCGGGAGAGCGGGAATAACAACGAAAGTATTTCCGCTCTCCTGAAAATTTCACTTTCTTTTATACTTTTTCTCATCGTCACGTTCCATACGGGACGTTAAGGCTTTTTTCATGCAGTCAAGATAGGTTGTCCGGCTTTCTCCGATCCGGTCACGCATATCCACATAGCAACCGCTGGGATCTTTTATTTCAATGCCCAGCGCATTACCTAAATATTCCGCTAATTCTTTGATTGTCACGTTACCGTCATTGAAATGTTTCAAGGAGTCCGGCCCGTAAATCCACTCCATGAAATTGATTACCTTTCCTGTCCATACAATAGGGGAAGCTTCTGGTGTATTCACGGTATCAGTACCAGGAGATGTGAAAAGCCAATTGATGCTTGTTTCAAGAAAGGCAATCGTTTCGGTTAGAGTAGAATCTTGTTCCTTATTTCTTCCGGTCGTTTTTTGTAGGGCTAATAAATATTGTCGAGTGTATTGTAACGTAAAATAAAGGCTATTGCGGTCTTTGGACGATAAGCATAGCTCATATACTTCCTGGATAAATGCAGGGAATGATTCTTTCAATAGTTCCGGTGGACAACTGTTTCGGGCAAGCAGGATGATATGTTCCGTTTTTTTTAGAGATTCGATATTGAATGTTTTCCTTATCATTGTTATTTCCTTTTGTTGACGGTGCAAAGTTCAGAAGAAGGCAGCATATCGGCTTGTATATAATTTCCTTCTTGTTATACATTGTTCCCTTCCATGATTCTCTGTCGCAAATTAGTTGGGGTATCTCCGAAATACTTCTTGCAGAATTTGTTAAAGTGTGAGGCGGAGGTGAAATCAAAATCATATATGATTGTTTTGAAGGGAATGTCGGATTGCATAATAAATTCTTTAATCTGTTCCGCTTTTTTCTCTTGCAGCCATTGGTAAACAGTTTGGTTGAACTCCTTCTTGAATAGTTTGCTGAATGTTTTGAGGTGGTATCCACAGGATGCGGCGAGTTCAGAACAATTTTTTGCGGTAATTGAACGGCTTGATACTAAATGTTTGAAAGTACTTTCTTCTGATTGCAAGGATTGGAAAAAATATACTGCCTCATTTTGATGATATAGTGCGAGTAGATAAATCAGCTCTTGGTGTTTCAAACTCCAAAATTGACAATCTATAATATGGTTTGAATAATGATAACGTACAGTTCTAATAAAGGATTCCAGTGCATAGCCGGATTTTAAGATATGCAGGTTTGTATCTTGTTCCATTGGGCATTTTCCTGTGTGGGATGCGTATGTATCGGAAATGATATGTTGTACCTTTTCGTTTTTTTGATTAAATGAGTGGAGTAGCACTTGTGTGTGGACGGATATTTCCCCTTCCCAAGATACGTAATTGGGAATTAACAGAACTTCTCCCTCATTCAAAGATAGTCTGATGTTATTAGAGCTGAATATCAAATTACCTTGCAGACAGGCGATGAAATAACTCATGTTCCCTCCTTGACTGTTTAAATAATGTTCATTATCTCCATGTGCAATAAGAAAGCTAAACTCGTTGGTAATAATTGCATCAGAATTAGGTTTTGCATCTAACGGGTGTCTTTGCGTCATACATAAATCTCTTTGTTTCAAATGTTTCTTGGTGTTTTTGATGCAAAGATAAATGTCAAACAGTATGTACTGTATAAAACGATTGTATGGAAGTGATATATAGGGAAAGTATTAAGAATTCTTAGCTTGAAGGAATAGTTGTCTAAAAATTATGTACATTTGCACGGAATAAGTGATTTATTTCACTTTGAAATCAAGTTGAACTTTTCCTCTTGATTTGCGTTCGTATAAACTCGTAATGGAAAACTGGTAATTTTCAAAAGAAAGACGGGAAAATGCGAAGCGTAGTGTCGTATTGTTTAAAATACGGCACAGGTCGCTCGTTTTTTGTCTTTCCGGTATACCAGTGCCGCCATTACAAAAGCGGGTAGATTCTGTGCCTTTATACATATTACTTATATGGCAAAGAGTTTACGGGAAGAAGTTAAACAAATAATTTGCCATGAATTATGGATAAGTACCTGAGTAAACCAGTGGAGAAATCACGGGATGTGATAGTAAAGGAAGCTTTTAAATTATTTCTACAGAAGAATGTAGAGAAAGTCACGGTTCCTGAATTGGAACAATCAACCAAGTTATGCCGTGGAGCAATTTTTTATCATTTTAAAGATAAGGGAGCTATCTTTTCGGAAGTTATTGAGACATATTTCTTTTCTCCATTGAATATATTTTATCCATTGCGTCCGGATAAAATAGGTTCATTGGAAGAGTATTGGAAAAAGAAAAGAGAACATTTGGATCGAATATCGGTTTGGTTTAAAGAGGAAAAATTGTTGTTCAACCCTTATTCTGCTTTTTTTCATCTTGAGGAACAGGCCAACCTATATATCCCTTCGTTCAGAAAAAGAATGATTGAGTTGATTGATTCTGACAGGTTATGCTGGATACAAGCCGCCCAATCCGATAAGGCAGTAAGAGAGAAGCTATTAGACTTTGACAAGGTAGGGAATGTTTATAATAGCGTTTATATTGGACAATGCCATATAGCTTGTTACAATGAAGGACGATTTACCTGTTCCTGCCCCAACATATTAGATGTTTTTTAATAAACTGTCTTTAAAATTATGGAGGGATAATTTAGAAATTCGATTAGCCCTCCATAGCTTTATTTATTCAATAAAGAAAACCCTTTGTCTTCCAATATCTGACGAGCCTCATTTTTGTGAGACTCCAGATAGACCGATTCCAGTACGGTTGGAGGCAGAAAAATTTTATGGAATACGTTGTTGATTAACCATTTTAAGAGAAAATGGTTTGCCCAGAATCCATAATATATGTTTTCGATAAATGCCCCGGACATGACTTTGGGATAATAACTGGTTTGCCCAAAGTCGACAAAACTTTTTTCTCTGGCTTCTGCCTCTTTCACCGTTCTGAATATGGCATTAAGATACAGAATTTTAGTATCGTCCGTTTTGTATTTAATGCCAAGATATAAAGGTATCAATTTGTCGTCCTCTTCCAGTACCAGTTCCATCAGTCTTGTTTCCCCATCATGGCTTTTAGCTACAAGTAAAAATGAGTTTTCAGGAAATTCTGTATTGATATTACTAAAAAAACGTTCGTTTAGAAATTCGAATTTGTTTTTAGCTTTGTCAAGTACGTTATGATAGAGCTCTGTAAATTCACAGACACAACCGCTGAAATCCTTTACTATCTCCCACGTAAAATCCATATCGAATTTTTCTGTATATATCTTATAACGTTTCCTGTTTTTCTTCTTCAGTGCTTGTGGATAGGCGCAAACAGGCAGGATTGGAATGGCTGCTGTTGGAAAGGATACGAAGAATTGGAAATCATCGTTTAATACTTGTCTCACATGGCCGATACCCCGTTCCCTGATATCTTTTATGAATATGAACTTCGATTCGGTTTCTTTGCTTTTGTTCTTGAGTTGTAAGTTAACTAATTGAGCTACCAATTTTTTGTCCATCTGAGAAATATCACGAGCATATTCAATAAAATGTTCGCAACTGGCAGCATAGGTTCCTGTTACAAAGGCTTTGATCTTAAAAAAACCAGAGTAGATCTTCCTAATAGATCCAATTAGTTTTTTAGTTATTGAAGAGGTCGTAAGGTTCAGAAAGTCCAGTTCATAACAAAAACATGGAACTATCGCAAGGACAGTCCCATGTTTGTATATCTGCAAATAATAATAGCTTATTTCCGTAAATTCCGAATGTTCGATTGCCTGGAAAAATAATTGGCTTTTAATAGTACTCTTACCGAATATCTTTTCCCAGGCGGAATTTGGAATCTCGCTTATGGATGAACTCCACTTGTATGAAAGGTCATTTGACATATCTCTGGATTCCATATTTTGCAAATAGTTTAATGATTAAATCTACCAACAGATCCATATCTTCCTGAGTGTGGCTTGCCATTACACTGATTCTGAATCGGGTCAAATTGGCAGGAACTGCTGGAGGAAAAATTGGATTTATAATGAACCCGTTATCGAAAGCGTCCTTTGCCATTTGGGTTAATATAGTCTGGTCACCAACTATAAGTGGAATAATGGGAGTTTCCGTATTTAGTGTATTGAAACCTTCATCTTTCAGTCTCTTCCGCAAATAATCCGCATTGCATTTTAATCGATTGACTATATCTGTATTCTGTATTATCTTTAAAACTTCAATGGCTGCAGCGCATACGCTTGGAGGAAGGGAGGTGGAAAACATATTGCTACGAGCATAGATACGTAAGTAATCAATCACTTCTTGGGAAGCCGTTATATATCCACCGACCGTACCTATTGCTTTGCTTAATGTTCCTGTCAGAATAATATTTTTCCTATCCGTTATTCCGTAATGCGACAATGTTCCGGCTCCTTTTTCACCGATGACTCCGGTTGCATGGGCTTCATCAATAAGAAGGATGGCATCATACTTTCTTACGGTTGCTAATATCTCCGGTAGTTTGGCTATATCCCCGTCCATGCTAAAGATACCGTCCGTGACGACCAAAATGCCGTTGGGGAACAAACTTGCATTTTCTTTGAGCAGCCTTTCCAAATCTTTGATGTCACCATGTTTATATCGTAACATTTTTGCGCCAGACATGACAGTACCGTCCAATAAGCTGGCATGGTCTAATTTGTCATGAATAATAAGATTGTTAGAACGTATCAATCCGGATATGATACCTAAGTTTGCAGTATAGCCGGAAGAAAATAAGATAGCGTCATCAAAACCTGATAGTTGGGCAATTGTATGCTCCAGCTCTTCTTGATATATGGATGTACCAGTCAGCAAAGGTACTCCGCCTGATCCGATGCCGAACTCTTTGGTTACTTCAACTGCTTTTTCAATGGCTTCCCCAAATATAGTTGCTCCCAGATAACTGTTGGAACCAAACATGACGGCTTGTACTTTTTGTTTGGTGTGCCTGTTATAAACGCATACTTCTCTGTCACATGCGGACATTTGTGGGTGTTTTTTGTACACATTCAATCCACTTTGTTCATGTTGAACCATTTCTTCTTGAAAATCAAAGACTTTCCCCATGATGGAACCGTCTTTACTGGTTCTGTTTCCTGTTAGATTAGCTACATAATTCATACTACATTATATTTAGACAGTATATACTGTACAAATATAACAAAAAAAGAAATAGAGTTGAGTTTTCAGTAAATCCATCTTAATGTATTATATATTTTTAATAAATGTTAGAAAAGCATTTTTGAGTTTTGGCGATAATCTTATTTCGTGTATGTTTGCAAACAGTATATGCTGTTAATCAATTAAAAACATAATGAAATGAGTAATACAACGAAAGAAAGATTAATAAGGGAAGCTTTTAAATTATTTGCATCTAAACCCTATGACCAAGTTACTTTTGCAGATTTAGAAAAGGTAACTAATTTAAGTAGGGGAGCTATCCTTTATCATGTAAAAACGAAAGAAAACCTATTCAATGACGTTATTCACTATTTTATTTTTCAAACTGTTACAGCTGCTTCTGTAGAAAATAAGGATAAAATAACGCTTAAAGAATTCCTAATGGCATGTGTGGATGAATGTAAAAAAGGCGTAAAGAAAATGGCAGAAATAGGTATCTCTAATATCAATCTTGCAAAATTGAATATTGAAAGCCAAGGTTTCTATTTTTATCCCAAAATGAAAGAAGAATCAGAGAAATGGATAAAAGAGCAATATACTATTTTTGAGAAAGTTATTGAACAAGCGATAGTAAAATGCGAAATAAAGCCTGTGGCAGATATACACTGTATAGCTTCACTGTTTATAGATTTATATCTTGGCATTTCATATTCTGGAATAATTAGAGAGAATGGGATAGATGTGAATAAATTAGAGGATAATCTATTATTAATATATAATATGTTAAGTAATTGATAATAGTTACATCTCATGAAAATCATTAAAATACAACTCTGTTCAATATTTATTAATATTGAACAATTTGAAGAATATTGATAGCTAATAAAATAATATTTTCACATATATGAAGCCATTTAAATTTTATCTTGATAAAATAATGCCGAATTCAACTTCGTTCACAAGTTAGAAAATAAATGTAGTTAGTTTTTAAATATAATCTCTATACTGTCTCCTAATTTCTTGTTTTATATCATTGACTTTTCAATCTCAAATCTATGCACACTTTTTAAGTATAGTAGCAAACCCAAAAAGCCGTTTGAAATGATTTTCAAACGGCTTTTAAATCCACTTAAGGAGGGTAATAATTGACAATACAGAAAATTCTACAGATGGCTCTGAATGGAAGTTGAATTGACAATACAATTTTATCATTAGACGCAAAATTGTATTCAATTAGTTGTTAACTATTGACTGATGCCATGTGTGCAATCAAATCCAATACTTTGTTAGAATAACCTATTTCATTATCATACCAAGACACTACTTTAACGAAAGTCTCAGTTAAAGCAATACCTGCTTTGGCATCAAAGATAGAAGAACAAGTATTACCTAAGATGTCTGAGGATACAATCGCATCTTCTGTATACCCCAAAATACCTTTCAATTCGCCTTCAGATGCGACTTTCATAGCTGCACAAATTTCAGCGTATGTAGCTGGCTTTTTCAAATTTACCGTTAAATCTATGACGGAAACATCTAATGTGGGAACTCTCATTGCCATACCGGTCAATTTACCGTCCAATATAGGAATAACTTTACCTATAGCTTTAGCAGCTCCTGTAGAAGAGGGGATAATATTACCTGAAGCTGCACGACCACCTCTCCAATCTTTCATAGAAGGACCGTCAACTGTTTTCTGAGTAGCAGTAACAGAGTGAAGTGTAGTCATTAAACCATCAGTAATTCCCCATTTATCATTCAAGACTTTTGCTATAGGAGCTAAACAATTCGTTGTACACGAGGCATTTGAAACAATTTTAGTTCCTTTTACATATGTTTTTTCGTTCACACCACAAACAAACATTGGGGTGTCATCCTTAGATGGGCCAGACATTACTACATATTTAGCCCCCGCATCAAGGTGAGCCTGGGCTTTGTCTGTAGTCAAGAATAAACCAGTAGATTCAATAACATATTCAGCCCCAATTGCATTCCAATTTAATTCTTTAGGATCTTTACAGGCAGTCACACGAATTCTATTATCGTTTACAATTAATGTGTTATTGTCCATATCAGTTTTAATAGTACCATCAAAATGTCCATGCATAGTGTCATACTTCAGCATATAAGCTAAGTAATCAACTGGGCAAAGATCATTGATTCCTACAATTTGAATATCGCTTCTTTTTTGAGCAGCGCGAAATACTAAACGGCCAATACGACCAAAACCATTGATACTTACTTTAATCATCTTTTTAAATTTTAAAGATTTAATAATATAATTAACAAATTCACACAATTACATTTTCAATGAAAAAACTAACTCTAATTTTCTATCAACAAATAGACTAGGATCAGAATTAAAATCCATCATTATATGTTTTTGTCATATCACTATTCGATGTTAAATTATTAATTTTAATTTTTTTATGGTATTTATTTAATGCAACAAACAATGATCCTCCTACAATAAAAACTAAAAAGCAAAGTGTTATCTGTACATTATTGGGTTTTATGATAATCATTGCTGTTATAAACTGTATAAAAATTAAGAAAATGAGAAATGCCGCTATATTTTTTCTTGAAATAAAAGAGATAAAAAATGCGCCTAAAGGTGCACAAAGTAATGCTACAGGAGCTGCTGATAACCAATAGCCTAAAACTTTATGGTCGAAATCTTTTAGTAAAAAAACATGTATAAAAAGACCAACTATCGTATTTATAGTCATAATAATAACAGATGTAGGTGTTGCTATCTTTTCACTTAATCTGAAATATAACGTCAGTAAACAAAAGGAAAATATGTCAACACCATTTCCAAATATGGAGCTAATAATCCCACCAAAGAAACCAAATAATATCAGAATTATTGCATCTTTTCTTTGGTCAATTTTGATTCGAAGAATCACTATTCGCTCTTTTTTAAAGGTATTAAAAAGCATCACTAAACCAAAACTTAACCAAAGTGAGACAAAAAAGAGTTTAACTTCCTTTGGTGGAATATTATCTGCGATTAAAAAAGCTCCTACTATTAAACCTATTATTCCACTGATTCCACAATATTTTATAGCAGCTTTATCTATTGGAATTTTTTTGCCTAATATCAAAAGACTAGCTGAAGTCATACCTATAGCCTGTATTGCAAAAGAGAAATTACGAGCTGTATATGGACTCATGTCAAATAATAAAGTAAAAACTGGAAATGCAACAGCACCTCCTCCTTCCGCAGAAGCACCAGCTATAAAAGAACCAAAAACCATAGTTAAACTAATTGGCCATTCATTCTCATATAAATACCATAGTTCATTTATTGACATGACAGAAAACCATACAATTAGAACTATAAAAGTAAAATATTTATAATATTTCATATACTTACTACTAATAGTTAAGGAAGCAATAAATCAAATTTATAATTAAGAAAAAGTCCACTTTCAATGACCCCCGTAATTAATTTAATATCTTTTTCAAGGTTTTCGGTAATATTATCGAACCAAGCATCAATTATTAAATTCCCATTTTCAGTTATTGTAGGACCATCTTTACCTTTTCCATTCCTTAATAATTGTTTATATGCTCCGAGGTTTTTTAATTGTTCTTCAACATATACAACTGAATTGGGAAATATCTCAACAGGTATAGGGAAATTAGAACAAAGTTTTTTTACTAATTTAGATTTATCAACCAAGACAAACACTTTATCCGTTGAATGAAATAGTAATTTCTCTTTAAACATTGCTCCACCTCTACCTTTTATTAGATTTAATGACTCGTCCACTTCGTCTGCTCCATCAAATATCCAATCGGGATGATTGGATGTGAGATTTGTAATTGGAATTCCAAATGAACAACACATAAATGAAATTTCTAATGATGTTGGAATGACTTTAATTGAGATGTTCTCATTCTGAATCTTTTCATTTATCATTTGTAATGCAATAAGTGATGTCGTGCCAGATCCAACTCCTATGACATCACCATCTTTTACATTAGGTAATATTTTTTCTGCTAAGATTTTCTTTTCTCTTTTATTTGAAATATTGTCTAAATATTCCAGATTCGCAATCAATTTATCACTTTTTATCATAGTATATATTTATTAATTAGCATAATTAGTTAGACAGTTTGTTTAGGGAGTAATGTTTCATAATTTCATTGTTTTCACATTTTTTCTAAAGCTACAATTTTAAAAAATAGAAATCATATTTTAACAAATGCTCCAAACCAAAAGCCATTTGGTCTTACAAACTTTCTCTCCCCAAATGCTCTACAATGATTTGATAAAATAGACAATTCTTTTTTTATCATTCCCTTTGTAAAATAGAATATCTCTTCTTCGGTATATGACTTTTCTTTCATTCCATCAAATTTACGTTGAAATGTTCCTGAATCAATATCTATAGACCCTTCAATGGAATCCAGAATATTGCCTTCTGCTCTTACTGTATAAAAATAAAATATCCCCCCTGGTTTCAAAATTCTTTTTATTTCAGTCCAATATTGTAGTCTATCTTTCTCATCTGTTATAAATGTTATTGCAGACATAATATCAAATACTATATCTACATGATTATTGGGAAAAGAGATATGTTTACCTGCATCCATAATGTACAAATTACATTTATCATTATCAATGTAATCTCTTAAAATTACATCAGCTTTCATTATAGCTTCTTCGGTTTGATCAATCCCGATGATTTTGTTTACATAATGATTGTCTAATAAATACTTTATATTACGTCCAAATCCACACCCAACTTCTAAGGCTATGGAACTTGGGGAAGTTAAGCTATTATTTTTATCATTAAACATTTTAATAACAGCCTCAGGAGGTTCTAATCTTTCATCGTCTATAACAGCATTTTGATGAAGATTAATCCATCTTTGTTTATTTCCTACATCATTTTTCATTGTTAACTTTTTTAATTGCAATATATCCTTTAAATTCCCCGTACTGCATAATGCATTGTATAGATGTAAACCCTGCAGAAGCCAATAAACTAATATTATCATCAGTGGTATTAGGTATTAAAAAACCTTCTAATGAAAATCTTTTGCCCATAACCTCATTGACAGTAAAATTATTGTTTAGTTTAAATTTCATATAAGCAGATTCAACTATTTTACTTATATATGGCTCAGTTACTAATTCTTTTTCGAAAAGAATAAAGGCTCCTCCAATATTAAGAGATGAATATATTTTGTTGCATACTTCTTGTCGCTTACTAATGGGGATAAATTGTAGGGTATAATAACTTATTACAAAATCACATTTTTCTAATTTTACTTCTTCAGCAGAATTGACATAAAATTCAATATTTGCATAGTTGTTTTTTTTCATCGCTTGATTAATCATTTCAATCTCAGGATCTATTCCTAGAAAATGCACATTATCTTTATTTTTATGTCGCTCTGCTAATATTTCAAGTAAAGTGCCTGTTGAGCAACCTAAATCATAACATGTTGAATTAGATTTTATAAAATAATCACTTAGGTAAGTGATATATTGATGTCCTTCACTATATAGTGGAACAGAGTTTTGAACATGGGAGTCAAAAACTGAAGCAGTTCCTTTACTAAAGGTAAAACTGCATCCATCATCTACTCTAATTTTATTACCTACATCCATACTATTTAAATTTAATCGTTAGAATTGTTTTAATTTTTATTTATTAAATATAGTGACACCATAATCAATAATCCTCCAATGATGATATGAGCATTTAGAACGTCATGTAGAAATATTATAGAAAATATTAAAGAAAATAGTGGGACAAGAAATAAAAAACTACTAGTAGTAGTAGCTCCTCCAATCTTTAATGCCATAAACCATAAAGAAAATGAGCCTATAGAGGCTGGGATAATTAACCAAATAAACCAAAAAATATCCCAATAATTAATCAAACTGTAATCATAATTTTCTTTAAAAGCGTATGAAACTACCAACATTACAATGCCTCCAAGTAGTAATTGCCATCCCGTAAATACAAAAATACTTTTATCAAATACATTTTTCTTTGTAATTAAAGTGTTTAATGCCCAGCATAAAGATCCTATAAATGCAAATAATATACCTCTCTTGTCAAATTCCCCTTCTAAGCCTAAGCATACAACGACACCTAGTACTCCTAATGCTAAAGCAGTGAATTTCAATATTGTTATTTTTTCATTTAAGAAAGCATGAGCAAGAAGAGCTAGCCATAAAGGATTTGTGAATAATATTATAGAACTTAATGATGAACTTAGTGTCATCAATGCAAGACTCAACATTCCCATAGTGCCCGCTGTCTGTAAACAACCTACACCGAATACTAATAATATGCCCTTGGATACTGAATTATTTAGTTGTGGAACTACTTCTTTCATACCATATTTATAACTACAAAAGATCAATAATAATAATCCTGCAATAATAAAGCGCCAGCCAAAAAGCATAAAGGGAGGAATGCTTTCATTGTAAATAAGAAACTTCCCTGACGGGAATGATGATCCCATAAATAGTGTAGAAAAAAGAATTACAAGATAGTACTTTGGATTCTTTTTTTGAAATTTAATATTTGATAGGTTAGCCCTTTCATCTGATTTCATAACAACTTGTAGTATTTTATTTCTTAACATATCTCTTAAACTTTACTTTTGTGAATAAAATAATCTCCAAAAGCAAAGATAATACTTACAGTACAGACTGTCAAGAGTAGTGTGGAAAATTTCCTCCCGATTTAGGATATTTAACATAAAGATAAAAAGAGATAACTACTCAGGTATATTATTATGCTGATAACCTGCCTGTTAGACTTATCAGCATTGTGTAATAACAATCAGTATACAAATCAAAATTAGCAAATAGCCAATATTTTACCTTATTTCGAGCAATATACAGATGCTATTTGTGACTATACACATAAAAATATATCAAAATGCTCTATATTACACCTGAGCAGTTATAAAAAGGAATACTTTGATTTTGAAATATTAATTGATAGCACTTCACCAAAATGTCATTTTGAGTAAGACTGTCATGCACATATATTGGCTTAAGTTCTGCTCTTTGCTTTTTGCCAATTTATTGTAATCTCATCGCTAAAACAGTTAAAAATCAATTAGAATTATACATATTTATTTGTTCAGTTACAGAAAACTACTTATTGCTTAATCAATATTTTCGTTGATTGTTTATTGATTTATATTGTGTAAACATCCGACAGGAATAGAATAATTATGATCAAAATGAAATTTCTTTGTCAAACATACGTTTGTGATCACTACTATTCAACATTCAGGGATTCATTTTTTTATCCATTAACGATTTTCATTTGTTGACGAATACTTTCTTTATGAATAATCTCAAATATTTGTTTAATAAAAATTGGATTTATATTGCAAAATGTTCCCTGAATACTACGCTTATCTAAAATTTCATTATAACGGTCTGTATGCAAAATAGTCATATTATGTTCTTTTTTAAAAACGCCTATCTCATGGCTAATATGAAAGCGCTTTGCTAAAATTTCAATTATCTGTGTATCACATTCATCAATTTGGTTACGAAGATTTTCTAAACTCTCTGTTACTGGCTCTCCATTACGGATAATTAATGATTCTAATATATCATTCAATTCATTAGGTGTAACTTGTTGCATAGCATCACTCCAAGCTGTGTTTGGCTCATAGTGTGCTTCTACCATCAAACCTTCAAATCCTAAATCCATAGCTTGCTGGCAAAGAGAGGCAATGAGTGCACGTTTACCACTAATGTGACTCGGATCACAAAATATAGGTAATTCAGGAATTCGACGACGTAATTCGATTGGAATATGCCACTGAGGATTATTTCGGTATATTTTTTCCTCATAAGATGAAAAACCACGATGTATTGCGCCAAGTTGTTTTAGCCCTGCATTGTTGATGCGTTCCAAAGCACCAATCCACAATTCCAAATCTGGATTTACAGGATTCTTTACTAAAATTGGAATATCGACCCCTTTTAGTGCATCTGCAATTTCTTGTACTGCAAACGGATTGGCAGTCGTGCGTGCTCCAATCCAAAAAATGTCAATATTGGCTTTTAAGCATTCATAAACATGTTTTGCTGTAGCCACTTCAGTTGCTACATACATACCTGTTTCTTCTTTTACTTGCTTCAACCATTTCAAACCTTCTACTCCTATACCTTCAAAACATCCTGGCTTCGTACGTGGTTTCCAAATACCAGCACGAAAAATTTTTATACCATTATTTGCTAATATAGTTGCTGTGCTCATTACCTGTTCTTCAGTTTCGGCGCTACATGGGCCTGCAATTATAATCGGTTGCTTTGTTTCAACTCTCTGTAATTCAATAGGTTTTAATTCTAAATTCATTTTACTCCTCTTATTTAGTGATTATATTAGTTATTTCCATGAATAAATTTCAAGTTTTTTAAGTGAAATATTAATCTTATTTTACTATCAGTGTAGACTGATGTAAATTGCTTCTTACTTATGAAATTCATTTTATGAATTCATTATTTAGTAAATAGTTCAACCTGTATACTAGGACTATGTATAACATTTTTTTCTTATGTAGTTAGTACATTATAATTATCCACCAATATGCTGGTAGTGTTATGTTAGACATCTGTTGTAATTGCAAATATACAAGTTTGCAATTACAAACAGTCTATACTGTTTGTAAATACATAATAATTAACTTAAAGCAGTAAACAAAATCGCATAATTAACATATATTTATTTATTTCGACACAAAATGTATACAGAAAATAGAATTTGATCATTGGGGTATTTGTATTAATGGTATTTTTCTAATAAATACTATTAATACAATCCGATACTCTGTAGATAACCACAATACATTCAGAAATACTCTTTACCATAAAATCAATTTATTGTTCATTAGAAGATGCTGATATTTATAAATGCTTTGCTGAAAAATGGAGTTTTAATAGTGCCACTCGCTACCATTTTAATGCCACTCGCTGCCACCCACTTCAGAATCCATTGCCAACCAATATCTTACTTCTACTTTCGCCCCGCATTACTATTGATGCAACCATTTAATTCAATCGAATATGGACGAAAATCAGAAGAAAGAAGAACCAGAGGTCTTGTTGGTAGTAGCCAAGACCGACGACAATCAGTTGAAAGTCGTACACAAATCCTCGGCAAAGACCGGGATCATGAAAAGCCTGCTGCCCAGCATCGAGAATTTGGAGAATTTTATGAAGATAGACAAGCATTCCAATATGCTTGAAACATTCTTCACCAACTTCATGTACCAATGCAAGAATCCGACGGATTTCCGCTTTTACCATCTTCCGGCGGCATTGCTGGATAAGCTGGACATCCTACGGGATATGCTCAAATCTCCCGAAGAGAACAAGGACTTTCTGGCTCAATACGAGGTAAAGCCGGAAGATTACGTGAAGCAGGAGCAACAGGTGGAGCAAGCGGAACAGAAACCGACCGAACCGGAACAAAAGGTTGCTACCGAACCGGAACTACCGAAAGAACAGCCCAACAGTTTAGAGAACCGCATCGACTGGGAACAACTCGCCCGGCTGAGTATCACAAAAGAATTGTTGGAGCAAAGCGGTGATTTGAAAGCCCTGCTTTCGGGTAATAAATCCGGGCTGGTAACAATTGACACACAGATAGAGGGTATCCCCATTTCCACACAAGGGCGCATCTACTTTCAGGAGGGAGACAATGGTAAACTGGATTTGAAAATAGACTGTTGTCGCAGAGAACCTGCCCTTGACCTACCTTTGTATGGTACACTGCTAAGCGAAGAAGCCCAAAAGAACATTCTCGCAAATGGTAACGCCGGGCATCCGGTCAATCTGGCACTCAAAGAGGGAGAAACAACCGCCTGCCTGGTATCGCTGGATAAGCTGACGAATAATCTGGTAGCCATTCCGGTGAATGACATTCTAATCCCCCGTGAAATAAAGGGGATAACACTCACACCTGAACAGCACAAGCAACTATCCGAAGGCGGCAAAGTGTTAGTGGAAGGAATGACCTCTCAATGGAATACCCTATTTGACGGCTATATCCAATACAACGCTGCCAAAGAGAAACTGGATTTCACCTTTGACGGACTGGATCGCAACCGCTACAAGGCGCAGACACAACAACAGATGGTGGAACATAAGATATTCATTCCTAAAAAGTTATTGGGTGCAGAACTCGTCCCCGAACAGCAAAAGACGTTGAAGGAGGGAGGCACCATCTATGTGCAGGGCATGAAAGACAAACAAGGGCAACCCTTCAACGCATACGTGAAAATGAATTTCGACAAAGCCAAGCCGGAGTTCTTCAAATGGAATCCGGACAAAGCCCGCAGCGCAGCCAAAGAAGTCACCCCTACCGCAGAGCATCGAACGCAAGTAGCTGTAAATAACGGTGCAACCGACGAGGCAACCAAGCAGGTGAAAGAACCATTAAAAGCCAACGGTCAGCAGCCTGCACAAGTGCAGACGGCCAAAGAAGTAAAGAAGAAAGTAAAAGGTCATAAAATCTAAAAACCAGCAAGAACAATGAAAGTTTGTATAGCAGAAAAACCGAGCGTGGCACGGGATATTGCCCGGATATTGGGAGCCAATGAGCGTAAAGACGGATATTTGAGTGGCAACGGGTATGCCGTAACATGGGGCTTCGGTCATTTGGTGGGGCTTGCCATGCCCGAAGCGTATGGTATTCAGGGTTTCCGCAGGGAGAACCTGCCCATCTTCCCCGAAAAGTTTCTCCTTGTCCCCCGGCAGGTGAAAGAGGGAAAAACATACAAGGATGATCCCGGAGTGGTGAAACAACTGAACATTATTAAGGAGCTGTTCGATAAATGTGATAGCATAATCGTGGCAACTGATAGTGGTCGAGAGGGCGAACTCATATTTAGATATATTTATAATTACCTGAATTGCAGCAAGCCATTTTCACGTCTGTGGATTTCCTCGTTGACAGATCGTGCCATCCGGGAGGGACTGGATAACATGAAAGACGGGAGGCAGTACGACAATCTCTACCGTAGCGCCAAAGCACGCAGTGAAGCTGACTACTTAGTCGGCTTGAATAGCTCGCAAGCACTTTGCATCTCTGCCGGACAGGGCGTTTTCTCACTGGGACGGGTGCAGACACCTACGCTGATGATGATTTGCAACCGCTATATGGAGAACAAGAACTTTACCCCGCAGAAGTTCTGGCAGCTTCGTGTACAATCGGGCAAGGCGGGTACGGAGTTCTCCGCACTCTCCGCTACTAAATATAATAAGGTAGAAGAAATAACGGGTGATTTGGAAAAGGTACGTTCGAAAGGGACGTTGAAGGTGACCGCCTGTGAACGGAAAGAAGTCGTACAGGATGCTCCGCTTTTATATGACTTGACTTCACTTCAGAAAGAGGCGAATACCCACCACGGCTTTTCGGCAGACAAGACGTTATCCATTGCGCAACGGTTGTACGAGGGTAAAGTATTATCTTATCCCCGAACCGGAAGCCGCTATATCTCCGAGGATGTATTTGAGATCATCCCCGAACGCATCCGGCTGTTGGCGTCTTATCCCCGTTTTGCCGCTTATGCCGCAACGATGGAGGGACAAATCTTGAATAGCCGCAGCGTGAATGCCGCCAAAGTGACCGACCATCATGCGCTGTTAGTGACCGAGAACCAGCCGGGAGAACTGGCGGCTGACGACCGTATCATCTATGAGATGGTAGCAGCCCGTATGCTCGAAGCCTTTTCGGGTAAATGTGTGATGGAAAAGACAGCCGTCACGATGCAAGCGAGGGACGTGACTTTTGCCGTTCGAGGAAGCGTTATCAAAGTTCCCGGCTGGCGTTCCGTGTTGAACCTTTCCGAAGAAGAGGACGAGGACAATGCCACTTTGCCGGAACTTCACGAGGATGATACCTTATCTATTATCAAATGCGAGTCATTGGAGAAGCAGACCAAGTCCCGACCGCTACATACCGAGAGTTCCTTATTGGGAGCGATGGAGAGCGCAGGCAAGGATTTAACCAATGAAGAGGAACGGCAGGCAATGAAAGAAGTGGGTATCGGTACTCCGGCTACACGTGCCGCCATTATCGAAACGCTATTCAGCCGTGACTACATCCGCCGGGAAAAGAAATCACTCATCCCCACCGAAAAGGGGCTGACGGTCTATTCCATCGTGAAGGATAAGAAGATAGCGGACGTTGCCATGACAGGAAATTGGGAAAGTGCGCTCGCCAAGATTGAAACTGGAGAGATGAATCCCGATACATTCCGCCGGGGAATTGAGGTATATACGGCACAGATCACCACCGAGCTGCTGAACACGACCGTTTCCATCGCATCGGCTACCGATAGTCCGTTGTGCCCCAAGTGCAAGCAAGGTCATGTGCTGTTCTACAACAAAATTGCCCGTTGCTGCGATGTGGATTGCGGTCTGAAAGTGTTCCGTAGCGTCTGCAACAAGGAACTGACCGACAAGCAGATTACCGAACTGCTGGTGAAAGGCAGGACAGCAGTCATCAAAGGGATGAAAGGCAAAAGCGGAAAGCCGTTTGATGCTTCACTGGCATTTGATGCGCAGTTCAATGTCACCTTTGTTTTTGCCGACAAAGGGACAGCGGGTGATGGCAAAAAGAAAAAGTAACAGCAACCTAATCAGTCAATAACCGGAAAGTGCTATCTTTGCCACTTGAAGTTCATAGCTCATAAATAATTGTTCATACGGTTGTTTAGTTATGGATTTTTAGTGGTGGCACTTCGGGAGGGATACCCGGAGTGCTTTCGTTTTATAGCACTTTTCCCCATTCATTCACCGGACAATCCCGTCCGACCACTAAAAATCCAATTATATGAATCAGAAGAATCAACTGAACCAACCGCAGGAATTGTCGTATTACCGTCTTTCCCTGCTCGCTTTCCTGAAAGAGTCGCATCCCGAACTGGCTAACGACATGGACTTCATCGCCACACGTGGCGACAGCGCAGCCGAAGCGTACAGCGAAACCGTCCGTTCCAGTCTATCACACGACGCAGCGGCAGAAGTAGCCAACGAGGTATTGTTTGCCAATCTCCATTTCTCCAAATACGACACGCTGGTCACCATCCTTTGGAACGAGTTTGGGAACGAGGTGCCGCAAGGCAGCGCAAAGGCTCTCGCCCTGCAACTACTTCCCGTATGCGAAGAGGTGTTCGCACGATATCCCCTATCGGATGACTTCGCTTTCGAGCCGCAGTTCGACCACCTGTACACGGAGCTCACCGGAACAATCCTAATCTGGCTGGACGAATATGGCGTATAATAAGAAAGCGCACCTGAAAGACAATATCGAAGCAATCAAGCTGGCATTCACACTGGAACGTGAAGGACGTGCCGCCACAGCGGAGGAACAAGCCGTGTTACGGTCGTACTCCGGCTTTGGCGGCATCAAAGCGATACTCAACCCGGCATCCTCGCTGATGGATGCTGCCCGTTGGACGAAATCAGACCTTGAACTCTTCCCGCTTGTTTCGCAGCTCCATTCTGCCATCCGCAGCCATGCAACGGACGAGGTGGAGTACAAGCGTTACTTTTCCAGTTTGAAGAACTCTATCCTGACGGCATTCTATACGCCGCAGGATATTGTTTCCGTTCTTGCTTCGGAGTTGGGTAATCACGGAGTTACCCCGTCCCGTTTCCTCGATCCGTCGGGTGGAACGGGTGTATTTGTCGATGCTTTCCAACAATCATCCGCAGAGGAATCACTGAAAACTGTTTGTTTTGAAAAAGACCTGCTGACCGGAAAGATACTTTCTCATCTTCATCCCGAAAGTAAAGTAGAAATACAGGGATTTGAAGAGAGCGGGCTTCGCTACGCGAGCCACTTCGATGTGACTGCCTCAAACATTCCATTCGGGGATGTAGCGGTGTTTGATCCGACTTTCAACCGGAGCAAAGAACCCGCACGGCAGCAAGCCGCCAAGAGCATACACAACTATTTTTTTCTCAAAGGGCTGGACACGCTCCGGGACGGTGGCATACTGGCGTATATCACCTCACAGGGAGTATTAAACTCACCTGCCAATGAAGAGATACGCCGTCAGTTGATGCGTCATTCCCGGTTGGTGTCGGCTATCCGATTGCCTAATAACCTGTTTTCAGATAGTGCAGGCACCGAGGTGGGCAGTGACTTGATTATTCTTCAAAAGGAATATGCAAGGGAAATACCGCTTTCGAAGGAAGAGCAGGCATTCATTTCGGTGACACAGCGAGCGGATGGAATCAATGAGAATAGTTACATCGCTCAATCGGCATCTGTCATTCACACGAAAGCCCATGTAGACACCGATCCGTATGGGCATCCTGGTATGGTATACACGCATGAGGGTGGCATACCCGGTATTACTGCCGATTTACGGGAAAGGTTATCGAAAGACCTTGCCCGTAATCTGGATGTGGGGTTGTATCGCAGGTTATTGCCTGAACAGCAAGCTGTTCCGATGGCAGAAATCAAACGGGAGATGCAAATGGAAACGGTTCAGGTAGAAATAATAGTACCGGAGCCTATTCAGCAGGAACCGACAAAGAAAGCATCTCCGGCCATTGAGATGGGCACGGAACTTTCGATGGCAAATGCTCCGATATTGAGCCTGTACGACCTTTTCGAGTTTACAGCCGAAGAGCGCACACAGGTAAAGCCTGCACGTGGGAAAGGCAAAAAAGCATCAGCAAACAAGCAACCCGTACAGGGGAATCTGTTCGGTGAACCGCTGGAAACGGGAAAGTCTGGTACAGCAAGTAAAACCCGTGTAAGTCCTACGGTATTCGATGCACTTCACGGAGGATATAAGAGTCCGGTCAAGCTACAAGCGGCAACGCCCCAACCGACCAAACCGTTGAAACAACCGAATCAGCAGTCTGCTGGAGCTTATCCTATCGCTGATGCACGGGAAAAGGAACATAAACGGCAACTTGCCCGCATCGAAGCCGAGAAGCGAGCCGATGAAGAGCGCAAACAGCGGATGCAGCCACGTATTTATAATAAGGAGTTGCCGGAACATTACAAAGAAGGATCACTGGTAACAGATAACAACCAGATCGGCTATCTCCGTGGCGTAGAAACCAATCCGATGTTCCATCCGTTGGAGTTGCCGGACAGACAGCTTCGCAAAGCAACGCTCTACACCGAAATCCGGGACAGCTACCGCCGTTTGTACAAATATGAAGCCGACCGGAGGGAAGAAAACCCGGAGGAACGCACCACGCTGAACCGCTTGTACGATGACTTCACCCGTCAGTTCGGCAACCTGAACGATGCAAAAAACGTAGACCTGTTCCGTATGGACAACGATAACCGGGAGATCCTTTCGCTGGAACGCTACCGGGACGGCATTGCCCTGAAAGCCGACATCTTCGACCATCCCGTAGCCTTCAACAAGAACGAGATTACCCACGTCGAGACTTCCGATGAAGCCTTGTCCGCTTCGCTGAACAAGTACGGTGATGTCAATCTGGAATACATGGCGGGATTGACCGACAGAACCGAATCCATGTTATTGGACGAACTCAAAGGACGGGTATTCTTCAATCCGCTTGTGGATAGTTACGAGATAGCCGACAAATTCATCGCCGGAAATGTCATCTCCAAAGCGGAGATGATAGAGGAATATGTACAGAAACATCCCGACAGCGAAGCCGCCAGAGAGTCCCTTGCCGCCTTGCGTGAAGCTGCGCCCCGTCCCATTCCTTTCGAGGATTTGGATTTCAATTTCGGCGAACGGTGGATCAGCGCAGGCATTTACAGCAAATACGCCTCGTACCTGTTCGGCACCGATGTAAATATTACCTACGCTGCCAGCCGGGACGAGTTCAGTGTAAATACCTCCCAGCGGTTGGGTAATGTACGCATTCGGGAACAATTTGCCGTCAAAGCTGAAAGCCGCACATATGACGGCATCTCCCTGATGAAGCACGCCATCCAGAACACATCGCCCGATATTACCAAGAAAGTGCAGGTGGGTGATGAAGTGAAGAAAGTCCGTGATACCGAAGCCATCCAGCTTGCCAACAGCAAGATTGATGAAATCCGTAACGGCTTTAGTGATTGGTTACGGGAGCAATCGCCCGAATTTAAGCAACGGCTTACCGACCAGTACAACCGTAAGTTCAACAATTCCGTCAAGCCCAAGTACGACGGCTCTATGCAAACTTTTCCCGGTATTGATTTCAAGGGATTGGGCATTCCCGGTCTGTACGACAGTCAGAAAGATGCGGTCTGGATGCTGAAAACCAACGGTGGCGGGATCGTCGATCATGAGGTGGGTGGCGGTAAAACATTGATAATGTGTTGTGCCGCCTACGAAATGAAACGCCTCGGACTGGCAAACAAACCGCTGATTATCGGATTGAAAGCCAATATCCACGAAATAGCGCAGACGTTCCGTACCGCCTATCCCAATGCCAAAGTCCTGTATCCCGGCAAGGAGGATTTCAGCCCGGAGAACCGTGTCCGCATCATGCGTGAGATGCAGAATAATGACTGGAATGCTATTATTCTCTCGCACGAACAGTTCGGTATGATTCCTCAATCGTCAGAAGTACAGAAACGCATCCTTCAGGAAGAATTGGACAGCGTGGAGGAAAATCTCGAAGTATTGAGCCGGCAAGGAACGGAAGTTTCCAACGGTATGCTCAAAGGCGTGGAAAAGCGCAAGACCAACCTCGAAGCGAAAATCAAAGAACTAACCTTTGATATTGAAAACCGCAAGGATAATGTGGTGGATTTCAAGCAGATGGGCATCGACCACCTGCTCGTAGACGAATCACACCGATTCAAAAACTTGATGTTTACCACCCGTCACGACCGTGTAGCCGGGCTCGGAAACAGCGAAGGCAGCCAGCGTGCGTTGAATATGCTTTTCGCTTTGCGCACCATTCAGGAGCGTACAGGCAAGGATTTGGGAGCCACTTTCTTGTCGGGTACTACCATTTCGAACAGTCTGACGGAATTATACCTGCTCTTTAAATATCTTCGTCCCAAAGAACTGGAACGGCAGGGGATCAATACATTCGACGCATGGGCAGCCGTCTTTGCCAAGAAGACGATTGACTACGAGTTCTCCGTTACCAACGAGATTGTCCAGAAAGAGCGTTTCCGTTACTTCATCAAAGTTCCGGAGCTGGCTACCATGTACAACGAGATTACCGACTTTCGTACCGCCGAGGATATTGGTATCGACCGCCCGAAGAAGAACGAGATTCTTCACAACATACCGCCAACGCCCGACCAGCAAGAGTACATTCAGAAACTAATGCAGTTCGCCAAGTCGGGAAATGCTACCGTTTTAGGACGACCACCGTTAAGCAAAAAGGAAGAGAAAGCCAAGATGCTTATTGCTACTAACTATGCCCGTAAGATGTCGCTGGATATGCGCATGGTTGATCCCGACAAATACGGCGACCACATCGACAATAAGGCGAGCCATTGTGCCGCCATGATAGCGCAGTATCACAAAAAGTATGACGAGCACAAGGGGACGCAATTTGTGTTCTCGGATCTTGGCACGTACAAACCCGGTGAATGGACTCCCTATACGGAAATCAAGCGCAAGTTAGTCGATGATTATGGAATATCGGCAGACCAGGTACGCTTCATTCAGGAAGCTAAGACGGAGAAGTCCCGCAAGGCAATGATTCAAGCCATGAATGAGGGGAAAATCCGTGTCCTGTTCGGTTCTACCGAAATGTTGGGGACGGGAGTAAATGCTCAGAAACGGTGCGTGGCGATCCATCATTTGGACAGTCCGTGGCGACCAAGCGATTTACAGCAGCGTGACGGTCGGGGTATCCGAAAGGGTAACGAAATAGCCAAGCTACACGCTGATAATAAGGTAGATGTAGTTATCTATGCCGTAGAAAAGTCATTGGATAGTTATAAGTTCAACCTCCTGCACAACAAGCAACTATTCATTACCCAGCTTAAACGTGGTTCAATGGGTGCCCGTACCATCGACGAGGGCAGCATGGACGAGCAAGGCGGCATGAATTATTCCGAATACGTGGCTATTCTCTCCGGCAATACCGACCTGCTCGATAAAGCCAAGTTAGAAAAGCAGGTTACCTCATTGGAAAGTGAGCGCAAAGCGTTTAGTCGTGGCAAATCTTCCTCCGAAGCCAAGTTGGAAAAGATTATGCAGGACATAACGGCCAATCAGGACAAGATAGACCGTTTAGGCAAAGACTTGCAGCAGTTTGGCAGTCAGGTAAAACGTGACGAAGCAGGTGAAGCCCTGAATCCCATCTTATTGAATGGAGTACAGAGCAAAGACGTGAAAGTCCTTGCCCGGAAGTTAGTCGAAATAGAAGATAAATTCCGCACTCATGGTGTACCGGAGAAAATCGGCACTCTCTACGGCTTTGATCTGCTGGTAAAAACAGAAACCAGCAGAAAAGACGGTTTCGACTTCATCGAAAACCGCTTTTTTGCTCGTGGAGAAGGTAATATCCTCTACAACTTCAACTACGGTAAGCTGGCATCCGATCCGAAAACGGCCACTCTGACTTTCCTCCATGCCCTTGAAACTATTCCCGGTCTATTGGAGAAATACCAAAAGGATACGGAACGGATTTCTAAAGACATCCCTGTTCTTCAGGAAGTCATCGGCACCACATGGAAAAAGGAAGACCAGCTCCAACAGCTCAAATCCGACCTTGCTGCATTGGATCGCAAAATCTTGCTATCCTTAAAACCGATAGAGCAAGGAGAAGGGAAAAGTGAAGCAACGGATAAGCAGCAAGTGGTTACACAACCATCGCCAGTCCAGTCTGCACTGTTGGAACCACCTCGTGAGCCTTACGTTCACCAGATGCCGGACTTCATGCTGAACAAACCTCCTAAGATTGCGACAATACCCCAGACTTTTAGCATCAAAGATGCTTTGCAGAATCGGGCAGTCATTGCAGGAATAGGGGGGACAGGTAATAAGGATGATACAGAGAAGCCACACAAAGGATTTAAACTCTAAAAAAAGCCGTTGCATCATTTGAATGTAACGGCTTTTTAAATTGAAAGATGAAATTACAAATTATAGCTTTTCAATTAATTCTTTCTTTATAATTTCATATGCCTCTTGTGGATTGAACTTTTCGCCGGGACGGAGCAGTAGTTCCGTATCTCCTAAAAATTCATCATCCTGCATTTTTATTTCCATATTTTGTAGAAACTCCTTTTGTGAAGGAGGATTGTCCACTACGAACTCCATATACTTGTGATAACATTCCAGTACCTTATTGGAATTTAATGAGCCTGTTGTGATTGCTTTGTACAAATCAAAAAGGTCACGTCCTTTCCTTCTTTGGTAGAGTGCACGTAATTTAGTTCCTATTAATTCGTCCAAATGATAAGTGGTCACTTGGCAACTTCCACTATACCATTGGTTTTGTACACTGAAATCCATCTTATTCAGACCAAAGACATTAAAATGCTCCTTGCAGTTAATTTCGACTTTTAATCTTATCGGCACCACAGGTATGGTTTCTGAATCAAATCGAAAGATTAATGTATTGTTATGTTTCTTCTGTTTTACTTTAGGCTCACCTAAGAAAGCAAGTACATCACGTATTTTGTCTATGGTTGCCTTTATCGGTTCCGGTTCTATCTGTACAAGGTCAATATCTTCACTGTATCTGGGCTGGGGAGACAGATAGAGCTTATGTAAGGCAGTACCTCCACGAAAAGCCAAATGTGATGACAGATACTCATCCTTATATATTTCTGTCAAAGCACGACATATTACTAAATCCTGCTCCACTTGTTCTGAAGCACTCCAAGGCACAATATTGCGCCATGCTGTTATTGCATATTCCGGTATCATTCGTCTATTTCAATTTCTTCATTAATAATAATTCTCCACTTTGCATTATATTCGCAACCTTCGCTGTCTTTTCCAGCTTTGAAAGGTGATTTTCGGAATAGAATGCCAGCCTCTTTTGTTTTGCGGAGTAAATCATCCGCCAACTCTGAATAATCCAGCTTTTCTAATAAATACCCTAATCTTTGCACTACAGGGATAGGAGTATTGTTAAATATAGAAATAGCCATATCACGGAAGTTTAGTTCTTCCGCTAATTCATTCAAAACGGTAGCAGCCCGGTTGATCCCGCCTATCTCTTTTTCATAAAGAATAAGATCTAATGCGGTCAGTTCAGGACTGGAAACTAAAACGTAACCGCTTTTAGTTTTCTTCTGAATTAAAAAAGAGATTGGTATATTCTTCTTTATGATGAATTTCATCTTTATGCCTTTTTTCTCTGATGCTCTTACGCTTGGTAAGCCTGTAATCACTGTGAATACTTGCGGACGTTGATGTGCTGCCGCATAAAAGGAAGCTGCATCCAATAATCCGATATAGTATTGCCTTTTCAGATATTCCATCAATTGATTGATGTAAACAATGGGTGGCACTACACCTTTATGTGCATACTCAATAGGTATTACAACATAAAATCCTTTCCACACAGAGAGTATTTTCCCTTTGGTAGCCAAACGCAATAAAGCATTTGCTATTCCACGTTTACTTATAGAAGGAAATAAATTATAGACTTCTTCAATAGAGAAAGTGATAATACCTCTCTTGGGCAAGTCTTCCACCCAATTCCTAATCTTGTAATTATCTTCCTGTTTCATATTGCAACGACAATCTATCTGCAAAAATACTCATTTTTCGGGTAAAATCGCAGATGAAATGTTATTTTCTGCTTTTTCTCAAATAATATTCCATCCTATCCTCACGACAGTATGGAATATACAGGATATACAAGAAGCTATAATTTAATCTCTTGTCAAATCATGGAAATTATGTGGCTGTGTGCATCATCCGTCTTTTTCTTGTCCCTCAATCTCCGGTAATGTTTCGCTTATGTCTCTCTTTTCATCATTATTTTCTTCTTCGCTATCAAAGTATTTCCGTATAAACTCATGCAAGTCCTTTTCCTTGTAATAAGTCTTATGGAGAATGGTATAATATTTCAGCCCGCTATCCCGATATCGTTGGAGTGTCCGCTTACTGATATTTAACAGCAAGCAAATATCCTGGTTATCATATAGCTTTTCACCGTTCAAATAGTTGGCGTGCTTCTTCTCTTTTATACTGGCTGCCCGGAAAAGTTTTTCAAGCTGTTCCAACAGACGCTCCATGTAACACTCAAATGTTTCTTTATCCAATGGTATCATAGTTCCTGATTTAAGTTGCCGATAATATAATAGCTTTGGTTGGACGGATCTTTAACTATAATCTCTTTCTCACGCATAAACTTGATATAGCTTTTTGCAGTCCGTTCCTTTACGTCAAGAATAGCCTGTATCTGTTCCGACAAATCTACATAGGTGATAAATCGCTGTCTGCAAAACACATCTTTTGCAACTGAAAGCAACTCGTCCTCTTTTCGCTTCTCCTTTGCCTCTTTGGGTTTTTCGCCCAGATAGACGTGCATCCCGGCTTCTTTATCCCATGAAAATTGCATGATGGGCACATCCAGCGGACTGCCGTCACGAACTTTCAATGCTTTCACTACCGATATAGCCGGATCGGTATCTTTTTCAATGGAGAGGATGGCGGCAACCTTGCGTTGTAGTTCCGAGCCAAGATGCCCACGCAGTTTTAAACCATTCGGGATAAAATGCAGCACCGTTATGATGCAGGTCTTATAGATACCTGCCAGTCGGTAAAGTTCCTCCACCACCGCAATACTTTCCGCTTCATCATTGGCACCTTTTATCAAGTCCGCTATTCCGTCTATTACCACCATGTGAATGCCCTGATACTGGTAGTGAAACTTATCCATGCTTTGGATAATAGATTGCAAGCGTTCTTTGCGACTCATTCCCGTCAGGCAGTAAGCCCTAAAATATTCCGGCATCGTTTCCCGTCCGCTTCGACGCAAAAGATTGGTGATATTCTTGTAGGTCTGCACTTCTGACTGTTCCGTATCATAGAACAGAATGGCTTTCTGCTTGGAGTTCTCACAAACTGATACGCCTAACGTATCAACCACCTTGTCCGGTTTTCTGATAGCTCCTGCAATCAGAGCTGAAATATAATTACTCTTTCCGGTTCCTTCACCACCTGTTACGCATAACAGGTTGCCTTGAGTTCCGAGAGGCACCTCATTGACCGACACAATCATTTGGGCAATGGGAGGGGGATTGTTGAAATCCACTTCGCAAGATCTTAATGCTGACATTGTTTCGCTATAAATTGAATCCAGATAGTTTAAAAATAGTTTTATCAAATCTTCCCGGCTATTCCCAGACTTGAAATAGTCTGAAATATCTTTCTCTTCCTTTGTTCCAGCCAATGGCAACAACAATCGTTTTACACCATACTCCTTCAAGTTCTGCTCCTGTTTTGCCGAGCTATCCAGTCCTGTCTTGTCTACATCAAAAAGCAGGATGATATGTTTGAAGCGATAAGAGAGTTTACGGACTATGCCCATTGGTATTGCAGCTGTTTCAGAGTTAAAGCAGATGGCATGAAACCCATGAGCGGTAAGGCTCATTACATCCTTTTCTCCACCTGTAATGAAAAGCAGATCACCTTTGGAGGGTAGTTGTTCCAACCCGAAGCAGTAATTATCCCCGAAATCGCCGGCATAGAGAAAGCGGATATCCGAGAATGGACGGTAAATCTTTATGTGTTGCTTACCTGTATATCCGTAAATAGGCTCTTTTGGTGTTGAAGAAAAGCTGAACGGTTTACCTTCGCTATTCTCGCTACTGAATTTCAGCAGGGAAGCAACCTTGAATCTTTTCAGTAGTTCCGGTGTGATACCATATTTATTCCAATAGGCAAGTTCAGCAGCCGTGAATGTTCTTTGAACAACTGTGTAGGGACGTATTCTTTTTACTTTCTGTGCAAGTGTTGATTCAGCAACCATAAGCATAGGGAAGGTTGGCATTTCATTTGTAAAACCATCCATAAGTCCCAAATGCAAATCCCGGTCAATGATTGCCATAATTTCGATAAACTCTTTGGGTTGCTTACAATCCAATCCATGTAGTTTGCCAATCAGGGCAAAACAATCTCCCGAAAAGTCATTATTTCCGAAGTCCTTCAATTTATAAACTCCGCTTCTTCTGTCATAGTAAACATTGCAGGAAGCCTTTTTGTCCTGATAAAAAGGATTAAGGAAATTTTTACCCAACCGGAATGTGATGGGAATGTAGTGTTTGAACACAGATAAGCCCCTGTCTGTAAGCCGGAGAATATCTTCCTTGTCTATCGTGCTACTTTCCATTCAGCAATACATTTTTGCGAAACTCATCTATCAGGTGTGGTTCACAGTTGATGATCTTCTCATTGACCTTCTTTTCTATTTCCGAGAATTTGTATTTGCATCTTCCTCTTTCAAAACTATAATCAATCAGATTATCTGTTCTCAAACGTTGTAAGGTGCGTGTGCTGATATGCAACATATCCGCTACTTCCTGACTATCCAGCCAGATTTCACACTCTTCATCCGGTTTAACCTCTTTTCGGAATACATATTCCGCAATCTTCTCAATTTTGCTCACCAGCCCTTGATAGGCGGTAGCTTCTACAACTATAACTTCCATATCTCATTAATTATTTAATTTGCCGCAAAGTTCATCCAATCCTATCAGACCATTTACCAACTTGGTACCAAGTTGGTATTTGCTTTTTTGAATATGAATTGAAAATCAGTATAATAAGAAGAAAGATTTTTGCAGGAACAGGGCAAATAAGATTCGGTGCAAGGGGCAAGCCTATCTCTATATATAGGCTCGCCCCTTGCACTGAAGAAAAAAATATATCAAATTAATACTCAAATATTTGGTAGTTTCAGAAAAAGTGCATAATTTTGAACCCGAAAACAATGAGTGACACGTCGGTGTCATGAAAGACAGAATTGAAATATTGGAAATCGTTTCTAAATCGTTACTTTAGAAAATAATTACAGAGCTTTTTTGTATGTAAGTAGCAGATTTAGAGCAGATTTACGAAATATGTGGTGCAGTCCCGTACGCACCGCAATAAACATTGAGAATCAATGTTCTACAAAATAGACACCCGATTTTACACCCAAGAATGTAAAGTCGGGTGTTTGTTTGTTAAGGATTTGGCATTATTACTTCATTCCCTTTTTCTTGATGGTTGAAACGCCTTTCATGGTTATTACTTTATAGGCATAGCAGCAAAAAATGATAGGAAAGGTGGAAAACAGTGCGTAATAACAAACCGATGACAAGTAAATAGCCGCATCGAAAGGTACTCCATATATTGGGTACAGAATAATGTTAAACAGGCTATATGCTATTGTAGAGAAAAGCAGGCTATATCCTATCAGTCGCCAAACGCCATTGCCCTTAGCGATTTTCCATACCGCTATTCCGCTAATGCAAAAGCATAATGGAAAGGCAACCAGATGGCCGATGAGATAAAACGGACTAATTCCATAGTTCAGGGATTCTACGCAAGCTGTTGCTACACCACACAACAACATCATTACTTCAAATATCCAGAATCGTTTATCAGTTAGTTTCATCGCTTATCTTCTTTTTAGAAATCAAATTCTATTCCTTGCTTATAATCTTCTAAATAGTCTGAGTATTCGTTGGCACTTGGAACTATTATTGTAATATTTTCGTATAGTTCACCGTACCCTTTGGGAAGGACTTCAAAAACAATCAATCTTTCATCCGACAATTTAATAATGTAATTCGCAAGTCCTGTTGTTGCACGAATACTTATAATATCACCTCTTATTTCAAGACTATCGTATTTATCAAGCTTTGCGTCATCAATGACAACTTGATTGAAAGAACAATTTCTATAACAGATTGCCGTTTTGTCGTTTCTGACAAAATAGACTTCCATACGTTCAATGCCACTATTATCGGTGGCGACTCCGATACGGCAGTAAGCTCTCTCAAAAGTGAAAGGGATAGTTGTTTTTTCATCTGAAATCGTTTTAATGGGAGAAGAGCAAGTTTTGGTCATACTTTTCCGCCATAAGTATATAAACAAGAATACTGCTAACGCTAAATTCATCCACATACCAAAAGACAATGCGTCGATATATATGTAACTTTGTTCAATAAGCAAGTCATTGTCTGTTGGCTCCACCACATATTTTAAGTATACATAAGTATTAGCCCATGTCAAAAGTTCATATATTGCGATAAGAGACAATGCAATTAAACCTGTTATTTTCTGCCATTTCTTCATAAGTAAAATATTCTAATCTCACTGGTACAAAAATACAAAAAATGCCATTCATTATCCTATAATGAACAGCATTTCTTTTGTGATTCAGCAATATAGATGGTTTACAGCTTCATTCCTCTACTTTTTCTTGGCTCTACTGCTGGTTGTCGCAAACCTTGCCTTAATTTCTCCCATTGTTCCTTGAACCATTCGCCAATCGGTTGCCTGTTTATGGTCAGCATCAGTTTGTTGTCATCAGTCGGATTCTTTTCCACCTTGAAAACATCGTTCTTGATGTCAAACTTCCGCCTGTGTTCTTCGGAATAAATCCTGCCATTGCACCTGATAGCCTCTTTCTTTGTCAGGAGGCTCTCTATCATTTCTTTGGTGAAGCCGATGGCTGCGCACAGCTTTTCCATTCTCAGCATTTCCTTGAGCATCGGGAACCATTTGAATGCCTTTTCAAGAATAGTATTCAGCTGTGATATTTCCTTGTCTTTGGCTTCAAGTTCCTGCTTGTGTATTCCTTGCAGACTGCGTATCTGTCTGCCGTGCTGTTCCTGCATACGCTGCATTTGGGCTTTCAAGTTATCAATTCCCTTGTCCCGTTTGGTAATTTCCTGACGCAATTCTTCATTGGACTGTTCCAGTTTCTTCATTTTTCCGCTGCCGAAAAGAGAACCCACTCCGCTTGCTATGACAGTGGCAGCATCGGTGGCGGCGCTTTTGAGCTTGTCCGTGCGTATCTCCGATTTCACCTGTCTGAGTTCCTGTTCGGCAAGGTTTACCTGCTGTTCCTTATGCCGCTTTACGGCTTCTATGCGTTGCAGTTCGGCTTTCTGTTTTTCAATGATGAAGTCGTTCCGTTCCAGATGTTCTTTACCTGTTACGGCTTTTGACTTTCCACGCTCCATCAGAAGGATGTCGGATGCCAAGGTCTGCATCTGCATCATGTCATCGTCATTGAGTTTGCGGCTCTTGCCTGTATCGTGGTTCATCCAATCGAATACGATATGCGCATGGTAATTCGGTTTGAACCACCTTCCGCCAACCTTGAAACTCTCCCTGTCCTCCGGGGCAGGCTGTCCGTTCAGCCAATGCCCTTCGTCCTTGTGCAGGAAGATTTGGAGCGGTGTGATGCCCCAGCGTCTTTGGCACTCCTCGCCAAATTTATGCACATCTGCCAGTGTGGTGTCCGGTCTGATGAGCAGTACACCCTCACGTATGGGTGAACATCCAGCCACTTTGATAATCTTGCCGTTCTTCCCTTTGCGCTCACGCTCCTTTTCCTGCATGGCACGACCTGTCTTTTCCTTGACCATCCGTTTGATGTCCTCATAGTGCGCCTGCAATTCGGGACTACCGAAGTCCGGGTTTATCCACTGCTCGTTATTTGCAGAGAGTTCGGATACCACATATACTTGGGATTTTCCGATGTTGCGCATATACTCGGCAGTTCTCCGGTTATGAGCCTCGCTTGATGCCACGTTGCAAGGCTTGATATGTATGCTTGATTTTGTTGCCATCTATTCAATTTTTAATTTGATTGTTTACTAAATCTGTTTGTTGCTTTCCGCACATATCCGCAAGGGGTTCTTAGGGGTGCAACCCATGAGCGGAGTTTCCAAAGAGAGGGTCACTCTTTGGTCGGGTTGCATAGGGCTGAAAGCCCTTGCCGGGTTCTTAGGGCAGCGTCCTAAGCCCCTCGGGAGAGCCCACAACTACGAAAGCGAAGCGTGTAGTTATAGTGGGCTAT
>OGDN01000309.1_pt1 | contig 102455 bp, 109 predicted proteins | sample 1570271 | NCBI WGS metagenome assembly OGDN01 (sample SAMEA4384481, study PRJEB24528) | human gut metagenome | reverse complement strand
CAAAAGCTAACTGCCAAATCCAACTTTTAAATCAATTCGTTTTGCTCATCTCTCTAAATAAATGAACTGGATGCGGTAAAGGGAAAGAAAACCGCAACTTTGCGGTATCCTCAATCAGCTTTTGCTACACCTCAAGGGAGGGTGGGATCGTAGCGTAAGTACTTCTTTTGGATGATCCTGTTATTTTCTCAAATCGAACGTTTGTTCGTTTGTGTTCTTAATATACACCCAAACAATTAAGATTTCAACAGGAAATACAAAATTTTCCAAATTTTGTAACTTATGCTGTTTTTTGAGGAATCACCCGTTTTGTTTGTTTCTATATTCTTTCCTGCCTTTCCACATTGTTTTTCTGTAATATCTGCATTGTATCAATCTTTTCAAACTCCTTTCTAACCTCTAACTGATATTTTTTAGAAAATATAATACTTCTCTACGTGATTCAGAAAATTAGAACTTTTTCACAAAGCAAAAAGCCCCTTAGCTATAATCATAGCTAAGAGACTCCTTCTATTCTTCCGTAGACACTTCTTCCTCTGATTCTTCTGTCTCGGGCTCTTCTATTCTTTTAAGATTTCTTTTCGCAACATATCCTTCTCTCTGTACACCATCCTCATCTATAAAGGAAACTTTGTAGTAATAACTTGTATTTTCGATTACCATAGCCTGTATGTCCGCTTTTAGCTGGCAGATAACTTCTGCCCCTTTTTGAGGAAGTTCCTTTACATTTACGCTATTTACAAATTTTGTCGTATAAATAAGCCCCTGCTCCTGAAGATAAGGCATAATGAAAATTTGAACAAATAACACTATAAATCCATAAACAATATAATATTGCTTCTTTTTTCCTTCTGCCCAGTTTGCTACCATTTCCTGAAATCCAACAGGATTATTAATCTGCTCCTGTACTGCATCATGAATTTCCTGTTCATCAGCGAACTCTGTTTCCAGTTCCTCTGCTTCTGTTGAGTTTTCATCCGGAAGCGTTGCATAAGCTGCATCAACAGCATCTTTTAGACTGCCATTTGCTTCCATTGTTTCAGAAAAGATTTTGCCGTAATCAATACTCCTTAGCTGACTGACCTGTTCCGACATCAGTTCTTCACCAAAGCATCTCATAGACTCTTCAAAAGTCCGTAGTGAACTGCTCATGTCAATCGAATCAAAAGACATCAGTGTCTTGGCAAGATTCTGAATGCTATCCAGGCTTTTTCTATATTCATCCACCATACTGATTGAGGAAAATCTTCTGCCTATCTCCTGAAATGATTCCATTGATTGCAGTAGATCATCTGATAACCCCAGTGGTTTATAAGCCGTTTTCATTATTGCCAAAGCCGCTTTTGATACATCTACGGTCTCGTATTTCTTCCACATATCAAGCATTTGCCTGTTCAACCGTTCTGTTACCCTTGTCAGTGTAGAAGTATCAAATGCACTTTCAGACAGCGTTTTGGAAATTGGCATCAGCGATTTATTAATTTTTTCAAGCGTTTCTAAATATGAGCCATGCGGTAAGTTTGAATAATAATCGTTCATATAGTGATACCTCCCTGTAATTCCCCAAATCCTGTTCCTGTTTTCCATTATACATCCGGTTCTTACATTAAAAACGTCATTTTTCCGTCAAAAAAACGCCACAAATGAGTTCGTATTTCTATAAGCCCTGCTATTAACGCAATAGTTACCTCTTTCCTAATATCCTTGATGTCAGGCTCATTTTGTAGGCTTCGTCTTTCGGATATAATCCCAGTGCCAGGATCTCTTCCTCCGAAAATCCCCTATTCCTGTTCTCCTTACTTTTCCGTTTTGCATACTCTATCCCAGCCTGTACGTCTTCCAGCTTGTACTGCTCGTATCCACAATACGGACATATCCTGTTTTTGGTTATATCTCCGATCTGTTTTGCACAATTTAGGCAGAACATAAAAACACCTCCCACACTTAGGTTTATCATACCATAAATGTGAGAGGCTTTCACTATTTCCTGTAAATCTGGATCTCTCCAAAGTTGATTGCCTGATTCACTTTTTCCACTTCGGCTTCCTTCACCCAGATTGTAAAGGCTACCGCCACTCCCTCGTCTGTCGTAAGTTCATTTCCGGAAGAGTCATAAGCTGCAGCCACATAGACATCCTGTGCATACAGGGTAAGTTCATCGGTTGCCTTATCCACCGCATAAATATCAATAACATCTCCTTCCCTGATACGACCGTTCACCGCCCTGTCGAAATTAGAGACACAAATGCCGGTTACCTCATACTCGGATAAATATTTATCCAGGGTCGCATTCGTAGAAACCGTATCCTGCACATACATAATCTTCCCTGCAGGCACCGGCACTTTTACATAAAATGCCCTCTTCTTAAGGTCAGAGAGACTGGTGACCGTAGCATCCGTAACAAGGGAAGCATCCATCTGTTTTACCTCAAAGTACTGCTCCACTTCCTCCGGGGTGATGTAGGCATTTACCCGGAGACTGTCCTTTGCCACCACCACATCACTTAACAGGATCTCATTTTCGGATAACTTCCCCATAAGCAGATAAATTGCTCCCACAAGTACCACCGTCAGTAAAAGCGGTACCAGAACGATTCCAAGGATCCCCTTCTTTTCCGGAGCTTTCTTAACCTTTTTCTTCGTAACTTCCTTTGTTTCCTTCACTTTCTTTTCAAACATAAACTTCCTCCTCTAATTGATCTTTAGCGTACAGTAAATATCCCGGCTTTTCCTTATGCTCCCTGTGGTAATCAGACTTTTTAAATCAAAGTCCACCCTTGCATAGGCACTGGTCTTTGTGACCATCTCTCCCGTGGGAGTCGTAACAGTCCCCAAGGGCTTTTCTTCCATACTCCGTGTCCCCGAATCTTTATAGGTCGTAACGGTTACCCTGCTTCCTTCCACCTCATACAGGATAAACTCTGCATAGCTGATATTTTCATAAAAATCATTTGCACTCAAGGCATCTTCCATACAGTCCCTGTAGATCCCACAGGACACTTCCCTGTTTTTAAACCGGATCACCGGAGCTCCCAGTCCTTCATAGGTTTCAAAATAGTAGACATCGTCTGCTACAAGGCTTGCCAGTACTGCATCCGCCAGGGCATCATCCACATCGTGCTGAATGGACATAAGCTTTGCCACGGACAGTAAGTAAAAAGTGATAATCACCATCAAAAGCGCCATGGTAAACAGCATCACATAAGAGACCGCTCCGGTTGCTTCCTTCTTTTTCATACATCCCCTCCTACTGCTTTGCCGTGGTCTGTCTGTTTATCACAATGGTGGTCGGATGTGCGGTCACCCTGGAGATTCCCCCGGCAAAGGCAAGCACATTGTCATCATAGGTACCGGTAATTTTTAAATAGATCCTCTCCCCGTAGTCCACCTCACTCATCGTAGTGCCGGACAGGGATACATTCGTAAGACCGTAGCTGTTTAATTCTGCCACAAGATCTGCCGCATCCTCCGGTTTCAAATACCCTTCTGTCTCCATGATCAGCAGATACTCTCTGGCAGCCTGCCTCATGCTCCACTTATCCGAGATCCCGGTAAACGCCCCGAAGATGATGACAAGAAATGCACATACCATGATGAGACTTACCATCGCAACCAGCATATTTTCAATGACCGTGGCTTCTTTTTTCTTAAAAATCATGTCTTTTAATAAAAATCTCTTTGCCATAGTTCCCCCTAAAATGCAATCTGCATATCCAAAAGCTTCATAATGATGCAGTACAAAATCATGATCAGCAGGTCAAAGGCAATCATCATGACATAGGCAAGGGTCTTGTTCTCTAATACAATGCACTGCCTCTTGTTTACTCCTGCCTGTCCTCTTTCAATGTTGTTTTCCAGGCTCTTTAATGCCTCTTCCACATGACCGGTACTCTGCAGTGACCGGATTACCGTACAGAAAGATGCAATCTCTATGCTGGAGAAGGACAATTCAAAGTCCGATAATGCCTCATCAAGGCTTCTTCCGGCATCCAGATCGGTCTTCATACGAATCATTGCCATCTTAAGACGCTTGTTTTCTACCACAAGCACCGCATCCTTAATGGCATCAATGATGTACTGACCACCTTTTTTTCCGTAAAGAACAGATCTGCTCATTTCACAGATATCTGCCATCATGGCTTCCTTACTCTGCTTATCCTCTAACACAAGGTAGATATCTAAGAAAAACCATGCGATCACTGTCGCAGCTACCGTAATGGGGATTCCGGCTCCTGCCTGAAATACCTTTACCGCAATAAGATAGATAATGCTCTCCGTAAAGGCTGCCATTACAAATTTATACAGATACCACCTGCTTACAAGGATCCCGTCCTGCAAAAACACATCGGCACCATGCTTTTTTAACCAGATCTGTTTCTTTCCCACAAAGTTTTTGAATGTCTTAGAGTTTCCTGCCCTCTCCAGTTCTTCCTTTACAAAAGTAAGGGAAGTTCTTCCACTCTTTCTAAGAAGTAGTGACTGGATCGTGGTAAAAAGCAAAGCTGCCACCAAAAGAAACAGTAATTGTAACACTGTTTTCATCGCTCTCTCCTTCCTATCTGTCTGCCCTGAATACTTTTACTATCACAAACAGATACATGATCCCGGTAATAAACAGGATGCACTGCCCTGCCAGATTTTTCGTAAGGATCCCTTTGACATCCACGCCGATTCCTTTACCGATCAAGGCTACGATAATCACAGACATTACAGAAATCGCAATTAACGTAAGCTTCATGGAAAACAGGATATTCTTTCTCTCTTCCCTTGCGGACATACTCTCCGTGATCTGCCCCATCATCTGGGTCAGTACCTCTTCATAATTTGCCTGATAGTGCATACAGTTTTTTAAGTTCACAAAGATCGTCTTAAGGGTTCGGTTGTCCACCACCTCACAGGCAAAGTCAAATGCCAGGTCTGCATTTCCATACTTTTCTGCAGTGACTAAAAATCCCGATACGATTTCCTTTATCGGGCCATCCATTCCTGCTACTGTTCTTGTCATAATGGTTACGATATCCGTACTGGACTTTGCATGATTATTTAAAATGGACACAAAAAGCGGAGTATCCTCTTCGATCCGGTCATAGGTCTTTCCCGACAGGATAACCACGGACAGAATCTCTGCAGTTACCGCTGCCACTCCCAAAAACAGAGACAAAAATACATTTCCCGTGATTCCATACGCTACATACGCTGTCCCCGGAAAGGTTAACGTTAATATGAATAGGTACAGTTCCCCGGATAACTTCGGAAGATATTTTTTTAAGCCACTCTGTAAGATCATCCGGTCTGCCCGGTACAACAGGCTGTTATTTTCGATCTCTCCGTACTTTGCGATAAATCCGGCTTCCTGTGCAATCCTTCTTTCCTTCTCTCCCTTATAATGTTGATACAGCTGCCTGAATACACTCTTTTCCAAGGCTCTCTTATGGATCAGGTACAATGCCGCATACAGACTAACGGCGATCACGATCCAAAGAATCAAATTCTTCATCTGCCCCACTCCCTTCTTCATACGGTAAATAGCTTTCCACTTCCTCCGGGCTTACTCCGGCATCTGAATTTTCATCCGTTACCCTATTCTCTTCCATACCGATCCCAAGACTGGGGTCAAAGACTACCACGCCATACTCGTCATAGAGGATGATGGGATCGTTCCAGTCAATTCCCGGGTCATAGGCTTCGCCGTTGTAATCTTTTGCATCCTGTTCCGATACATACCGGAACAGCCCCACTCCCTGCACGAAGTAATAACCGGATTTAAAATACTCCGGGATATTAATTTTGATACAGTTGGAATGTAAGAACTCATAATCATAGGATACGAACTGCTCCATGGATCCGAAGCTGTGAATGTTTGCCGGAAGCACAAAGTCCTGATAAAAGGTACCGGTATAAAACTCGCACACATACTGCGCATCCTTCGTAAGTCCCAGTACGGTTCCGCCATCCGATACGTTTTCCTCGGTAACCAATACGCCTCCGACCTTATCCAGATAAAGTCTTGCCACTGTATTAAAACACAGAAGAGAAAAGGCTTCGGATGCCGTATCCACGTAGTACTTATAATCGTCCTTATCGGTTTCCGCATAGACAAAGTAATAATGTCCCCCTTCATCCGGGATCATGTTGGAAACACCGATGGAATACCCGTAGTCTGCAAATCTCTCAAAGACAATTTCCTCCGGGACAGTCGTTTCCGAAATATAGATCAGGGCATTATTCCCTATAATCGTGGGGATCTCGTCATCCATACTGCTGTTTATCCAGATGCTTCGTGGATACTGACCGGAACGATCCAGTTCCTTGCCTTTAAAGTTGGTATCCCCCTTGGGACAGGCAAAGAAGATATTCTCTCCCTCCCTGTCCCTTGCAAGATCCTGTCTGATATCGGCTTCCCCCTCATGCTGCCAGACATATGCCTTATTTGCTTTTAAGTCATACACATTTGCATAAGCTTTTGCTTCCTTACTTTCCATTCCGGCAAGAGTGGGAAACACACTGCAGCCGGTAAGCATCAGGGTAAGCGCCATAAAGAAGCTCATACCGATTACTTTCTTTTTTCTCATACACTCACCTCAAAGGGGTAGACTTTACGAAGGATCAGTTTTCCCTTGGAGGCATCAAATCCTACGATCCTTACGATTTCATCCACGGTAAAATCAGACAGATGCACCACGTACTCAAACCCGGTGAGCTGTTTTAAAGCCTCTCTGTTTCCGTATCCGGTTGCCTGTGAAATATAGTCTGCCATCTTTTCCACTGCCATCTCGCAGTTGGCTCCATGCACACTTGTCCAGCACTTATGTCCGGTCATGGATGCTTTGGAAAGTCCTGCAGCTTCCGATCCTTCCTTGACCTCTCCCACGATCACACGGTCAAGATCTACAAGAAGTGCCACTCTGGTCAGATCCCCAAGGTTATAACTTACCTTACTGTCACCGCCATTTACCATGACATGGGCTGCAATGATATCCGGGTGGTGGAGATCAAAAAGTTCTGCGTTCTCCTGACAGATCATGACAGAATCACTCTCCGGGATCTTTTCAATGCAGGCATTCATAAGGGTAGTCTTTCCGGAAGCGCCCTTCCCGGTAAACAGAATTCCCCTGCTTTCGATCATCTGGGAAAACAGGCTGTCTAAGTCTTCATTTCCCTCCGGGAAGAACTTTTCCTGAAAGTGCACCTTTAAACTGCACTTACGCCCTGTTTTTCCAAACATTCCAAGATCCGACAGTTCGCTTAAGGAATACTTATTCTTGGGGATCTTTCTTATTACCACCAGAGGGCTGCCTCCCACAATCAAAAGTCCTCCGATCACGGCTAACCGTAAGATAAAATCCTCCTGATCCGCATCCGTAAAGGTCTGGATCGCATTTGCCGTGCCAAGGTTTACCTTATTTCTTTCAAGAAGTCTTGTGACAAAACTTTTGTAGGCTCCCTCGGAAGGGAAGGTAATGTCACTTTCTTCTCTTTTTCCGTTTCGTTTGATACGGATGTTTTCTGCATTATGGATCTTGATATCCGAAATGCTCTTATCATGGATCAGGTCATCAATGATGCCATATCCCCAGATTTCCCGATCCACCAGATGCAGGATCTCTTCCTTTTCTTTCTCCCCGATCTCTTTTCCTTCTTCATCGGTATAATCAGACAGGCTCTCTTTCATAGAATTTAAGACATCCTCACGTCCGTTTATGAGATTCCCATAGGTTCTCTTATTTAAGTTTTTTAAAACTCCGGCACCCTGCGTTTCATAAAATTCCTCCACAAGGGTTTCTGCCAGTGCCTGTAAGTCTTTTTTATTACTCATTTCCTTCCTCCCGTTCCATTGTTTCTAAAATTACCGCCTCATGGTGGATATTTTCTTTTTTTCTTGCCGTGGCAAAAAGGACCACCGACAGGATGGTGACTGCAAACACTACGATAAATGCCATCAGTTTCACCAAAAGTTTCTTTTGCTCCCTTGGATCTTTCCCACGTTCTCTTAGTAAGATGGCTTCCTCTTCTTTTTTAATCTTCTCTGCGTTCTTCCTGATGACCCGTACATCTTCCGTGGATTCATAGGTAAGTGTTACTGCAGTCTTAAAAAAATAGCAGTACAGATATTTTCCATAGGTCAGATCCTGCGTATAGTTACAGCCAAAGGCAATGCCTACAAAAAGCAGTAACAGAAATAACAGTACGCAGAGTGCTCTTGGAATGTTCAAAAACATCGGAAGACAGACATTGGTCAGAATGCCTGCAGACAGGCATCCAAAGAATATCAATTTTTGCAAAAAACTCTGTCCTTTCAGGGCATCGATGCCAAAAAGGGCATCCGCATCTATTTCTTCCAGATTTACGTTTCTTTCCATCTGTGCCATAACTTTTCTCCTTCCTAGAACATTCGCTGGATCATGCCATCCGTTCCCTTTACAAGCCCTGCGATCACAATGGGGGTAATGGATGCCTGCACCGTAATCATGATGCAGTTTTCTATATCATTGGAGGCATACAATGCATCACTTACAAGTTCCGTGCACATCACGCATCCGGTCTTTATGATGACTACCATCATTGCCCCGGAAATACAAAATCCAAAAAACGTCTTTAAAAACTGCACCATGGATCTGGATACATCCGGACCTCCTGCCCCCATGGCTACTGCAATTCCGGCAAACGGCATCACCACCAAAGGCTTTAGAATCCTTTCAAAAGCACTGCTTATAATTGACAGGCTGCTTGCTACCATCACAAGGATCAAAACGACTCCCCCGATCAATAAAAGGATGCAGCATCCAAGGGTCTCAAACAGCTTTCCGATCCACTCCCCGGACAGTTCAAACTCCGGAAGTACAAGGCTTTCACTAATGATTCTTTCAAGGTCTCCGTCCATGGACAGCATATATCCCGCACCTCCGCCAAGCGTTGCGGTGATCCCATCGGAAAATTCCATGATGTATCCCAGTATCTGCCAAAGGTTTGCTGCCACAAACAAAATGATGCAGTACCTGACCCCATCCATCAAAAATCTCTGTGCCTGCTGCTCCGGGGGAGCAGTCACCACAGATTTATAGATGGCAATGACAAAAAAGCAGGTGGCAATCGGTATGGTCGCTGCAGAAATGCTTGTATAAAGTGAATGCACGATTCCATAGGGAGTGCCACCGGAGACGGCAGTCGGACTTGTCCGAAAAATGGTCATGGCGATGCCGATCAAGGTGTTCCAGATCGCAAAGGAAGCGTTATAAAGTGCTTTTACTACCGTTTCCATTTCTCTCTCCTTCCTTTAGGTTAAAACCGCCACCAGTGCGCCAAGCCCCAAAAGTACACCGCCTGCCACCACCGAGTAGACCGCCTGATGTTCACCCTGCTGATCCATCTGTCTGAACGCCATAGCGAATTTAATGCCGCCATAGACTAACATAACCGCACCGATACTGGTTCCCAGTGTGATCAGGACATTTTTCAAACTGTCGATTGCGTGGGTATAGGCTGCCAGCGCAAAAACCGGGGGAAAAATAAACATTTTCATGAGCCCTCCTCCTTCCTTCATTTCTTTTCAGAAGTTAAGTGGGACGTTAAATAAGCTATTTCGTAGAATTTTTAGACAAAAGAAAAACCTCATGACTGCGTTTTACAGCCATAAGGTCTTAAGAATTATTTTAGGGCAAAGTACTTTTATGGTACCATTCCCACCCCTACCCCTGCCCGACTCCCAGGGGGTTGATGATAAACTTATAAATTTAACAAAAGATCCTGTACTACAAATATGGTTCTTTGAAAGACTATATGTTATCCATGATCCGAAACTTTGTGCAGGCCTGATGTCTTGCCTGTTCGATACATTCTTCTTCGGTGTCCGCATAGCCTCTGACATTATCCTCTTCGTCATACCAAAGGTAGGCAAATTCTTCCGACTCCTTTCCAAGGATGGTTGTCATGGTTTCCTCGACAATCTGGCTTTTTACCTCCCAGACTCTTGCTTCTACCTCATCTCTATGATTGCTAATTCTTTCATTATCACAATGGATCAGGGAATCTCCGACTTTATAAATATCTCTTTTGAGTCTCTCCCTCTCCATTTTCGTTTTTGTAAATACCGTAAATCCATTGCCAAACACTTCTATTACTTCATATCCGATACGCTTTAATTCCAGTGCAATCGTCATAAGAATGCCAAAATCAATCACAATTGGGGGGAAGCACTCGTAAATATCCTCATCCAGTAAGCCTACCAGTTCTTCCTCTCCGGTTGTCTGTTCCTTTATGTCACTATCTTCCAGTGTCTGATACTGATCCGGGGATACAATTTTTCCGTACATCATCTGATCTATGGGCACATCAAAATAGCTGCAGATTGCATCCAGATCATAGATACTCGCTCTTCCATTTCCTTTCTCCCACATGGAGATTGTCTGCCTAGCCATATGCAGTTCATCCGCTAACTGCTGTTGTTTTACATCATGAATTTGCCGTAATGCCTTTAGATTTCTTCCAAATCTGATTTCTCTTGTTTTCATATAAAAATACCTCCGGTTTTCTTTTCCATCAGCTGATATATGTATCATAGCATCTATATGGTATCCCGGTCGAGCAATACATTTTTACACGAAAATGATTATTTCTGCTCAAATGTTAATTTTACTGACATAGGCTGATGGCATCCGGCTTTTATGTATCAACGTTTCGTTGGCATCATTCCCCACACAAATCTTCATACACCTGTTTTATCACACTTTCTATGTGAATGCTCCCAAGATATCCAAAAGGAATCTTCCGTTCTCTGACCGCAGCTATAAACTTGCCATAGATCACATGGCTCATATGATCGGTATAAAAATAAACCTTCTCACACCCTTCTAGCATCTTTCCGTCTACCGTTTTGGAAGCTTCACTTAGCACAAATCTCCAGTCAGGGAATTGTTGTTTTAACTTATTATGCCAGTTTACATGACCGCCTATAATTGCAATCTTTTTTCCCTTAATGGCAGCTTTCATTTCCTCTACAGGCAAATCGTTTCTTATTTCTTCTTCCTGCTGTGTCTGATACGCAAACTCCCTTAAGGCAATCAGTTCTTCTCTTTCACTCTCATACCGGTGTACCATTTCTTCTGCTTCTTTTCTGGAAGCTTTTGCTTCACTATAAGCATCTCTTAGTCTTTTGATTTCCCGGTCTTTTTCATCCAGACTACTTCTAAGTCTCGCTATCTCTTTTAAGTATTCGTTTTCATTTTCCTCTGTTTCTGATGATACCGGTGTACAGGAAGCTATCGTTTTCAAAACCTCTGGCTCTGTTTTTTCTTTCTCTTTGTACACTTCAATCTTTTTCGGATTAAAAAGACTGTCTTCGTCATCATCGTAATCAAAGTCATACTTAGAAAGAAGATAATCTGTCTCCATATCAAACCGGTCTGCGATATCTGCTATGGTAGAGCAAAGCGTATAAATCATTGCAAGATGCTGGATCTGTTCGTAAGTGTATTCTTTTTTCGGATGATTCATTTTCAGAGTCATCAGGGTTCGTGTCATCTCTATGCGAAGTCCCATAAAATTATCCAGCGACGTAAAAGGAAAATCCCCGGGATAATTAAAGTAATTCATGCATTCTTCCGCAAATCTCTCATCTGCATAATATTTCTTTCCATACTTATTTTTGGAACTTAGTTTTTCATCATCCATCCAGGCATCCACGGTCTTCATACACTCTTCAAAAAGTCCATCTTCCGGGAACTCTCTTTCAATGTAGTCCTCTCTTTTCCAGTCTTCCATCTTTTTTATCAGATAGAAGTATAAAACGGACACTTCCTCCGAAAATGTAATTCCCATAAGCGGACACATAATAAGTACCATTCCCACGACACCCAGCTGGCTGTTTTCCTCTTTTTCATCAGAAAGATCCAATATTTCGTCCATGGAAATCGTGCGGAATCTTTTAAGTGTCCGGTACAGATTTCTATGATAAATTTTAAAGAGATATTTTAACAGTTCCCTGCAATAAACGTCACCACTCTGCGCTCCGCCGTAAATGACATACAAAATTTTTCTCTGTAATGCCACAGATATATTTTCATTATATCTGGCATCAAGATCTATATTTCTTGTATATTTTAGGAATTCAGGCAGCTTATCACTACAGTGTTTCAGAAAATCCTTTTCTATATAGGGAAAATCGCAGTCCATATCCAGAGTAATAAAATCCTGCAGGAAATAATACTCTGCACCGATAGTATCCGGCAGGGCATTCCCTTCCTGTCTATTCTTCATATCCTGTATAACGGAAATCAAAACATCCACTGGCATCGGGTTGTCGTCATTGTATCCCTGATCGAAATAATCATCCAAAAATTTGCTCATAGCTGCCACCAAATTCTTTCGTCTTATCTTTTACCATCTCTTTCAAAGAAATGTTTAATATATTCTTTCAGCTTTTCTATATTTGTCATAACTGCAATTTAAAACGCTATAAGTCTCACATCAAAATATCCTTTAATCATTCTTTAATTTCATGAGAAATTCATATCCGTTTTCATCATTTCCGGTAATTACAAGTCCCAGATCCCCATAGTAATATCCATTTGCTTCCTTGTTACCGATAAAAGCAGCTACAGCATCTGCAATTTCAGCATCGGTTGTTTCTTCGGATAATACTTGAGAAAACTGGTTTATCAGTAAAACGCAGTCATCTGCAGAAGCTCTGTGCGCATACACCCGAAGGATTCCTTTCTGTGTCAGGGAATCTCGCTCCACAATATCTACCTGCGTTTCTCCTAAAAGATAACTTTTTCCGATGGCGTCCTTATAAGCAGCAAGCCGAAATTCCGTCTGATAATGGTTTCCGGATCTATCAGATGGTGTAAAATCCTCCACGTAGGTTAGTTCAGAAGCCGAACTACTGTTAAACTCTGCAACTGCAGCCTCTATGATTTCACTTCCAGATTTCACAGTTTCTGCATTTTCCGTGTCTGCCACTGTGTCGGCTACACTTTCTGTCTCTTCCACACTTTCCGTTTGAGCACTCTCCGAAGCCTGTATTGTTTCAAAAGATGAATTCTCCACGCTCTCTTCTACCGTCTGGGATTCCACTACGCTCTCATCTTTTGTGGTCTCCGTGTCATCAGAAGCTGCTATCGCAAAATATGCGATCCATGCCACGGCAATGATTCCCCACTTGATTACCGGCTTCATATCTTTTTTTCTAAGCATCAATATGGTTAACGGCAACGGAAAAATGCAAATCCATCCAAGTACCCACAGCCAGGTCTTTCTTTTCTTCGGTGCCACCACTTCCTGCGAAACTGTATTCCCGGTATCTACCCTGCGCTCATTTTCCATCCGCCTTGCTTCTGCCTGCGCCTGCTGTCTTCCCTTTTCAAACTGATAACCTGCTTCATATGCATTATCGTACTTTACATGAACCGCTTCATCATCCAGTAAAAAGGTAGAACCGCAGTGTTCACATTTTGCACTTCCCATATCTGCATCTGCCTGAATCTTTGCCCCACAGTTAGGACATACCATATCTACCAGTTTCATATCGTTATTCCTCCGTCTTTTTATTCTCTTCCAGTTCGCTCATATATCCTGCTGTTACAATACCTGCAGGCAGTGCCACGATTGCTATACCAAATACAGCAGACAACATGGTTATAACCTTTCCTGCCGTAGATGTTGCATAGATATCCCCATACCCTACGGTAGTAAGTGACACTGTAGCCCAGTATATGGCATCAAAAAATGTGGGAAATGTCTCGGGTTCCACATTAAATACCACCAGTGCGGATACAAGAATATACCCTCCGGCCAGTATGCATACCGTAATCAGGGAATCTTTCTGTCTCTTGAATACATTAATTACCATGTTGATGCTTTTAGAATATCTGACTGCCTTAAATACTCTAAATACTCTGAATGTCCTGAATAATCGCAATATTTTAAGCAGTTTAAGGCTGCTGTTTAAAATGGTTACCGAAGGGAGAATGGATAACAGATCGAGAATTGCCATTCCCGAAAAAGGATACAGAACAAAGGAAAGCGCTCCCTTTTCCATCTTAATGTCTGCTGTTATAAGTCGCAGCACATAATCTATAATAAATATGGCTACGGTTATTTTATCAAGCATCAGAAGAAATGTACTATTATCCTTAAAGGCAAGGGGCACAATGCTCACGATAATGACAAGCATCATAAACCAGTCATACAATTTACTGATCTTATCATCTTCATCTGCTACTTCAATAATGCTGTACAGTCTTTTTCTCCATCCCATAGAAGCATCCCTCATAAGTTAGATTTTCTAAAGTATAACATAAAAAAAGAAGAACGCATATAAACTACACCTTCTTCCTCTTAATTTTTCACATTATTTTATTGATTTTTCCTTATGCCAGTTTCACCTGCTCGATAAAATCTCTTACTTCCTCTGTCTCAGAATTCTCATTAAACAATTCCCGGATCATAGAATAGCTGTAACCATTTGAAATAAGCGGTTTTAGAAATCTTATCAAAACATTAGAAAAGCCATTATTAATTAAACTTCTCACCACAAGGCATCTTCTTTCATATTCCTTCTGATCGCACACAGATCCATCAGAGTTGTAATGAAATTCTTCCAAAGTGATCTTTTGCATCATGGAGTGTTTTTCTTCATATCTTCTGGCATTCTCCATAAGTTTCTGTCTTTCCTTCATGGAAAGCACAATCTCCTTGGGTGCCACTTCCATTTTAATAGCTTCTTTGTAAACAAGCGCTTCTTCTACCGTAATATGTCTGATTTCTTCCCCCGCATCCAACAACCTCTTTGCTTCTTCCTTTGCCTTTTTGCCACTAAGCATGACCGGGGCATTATTTTTGTATTTCCTTTCTCTTCTGATCCGCTGTTTTCTCGGATCATACGGATTCTTTTTTCTGCAGAGCAGCTTTACGAAATCTGTCTTCTCCATCTGACATTTTGTCTGGTACAGTGGTTCTGTGCCTTTTACCACAATAGCGCATTCCCCATCTTTTTTCATGGCAAAAATGTCCTCTGCCGATAGCAGACTCTTTTGCATAACATCCTCTGACCGGGAACTCTGCCCCTTATAGTCCTTTGCATCCGATTCACTGGCTTTATGAATGGTCTGTGTGCCGAAATGTTTGGACAGGTATTCGCACGAATCCATATCCGGGGCTCCCAAAATATCTATGATAGAGCAATTACCGATCAAGTCCTTATCCATATCAAACTTTGGAAACTTTCTTTTTAACTGGATCAGGTTCTGCACAATGATTACGGCACTCATATTTCGGGACCGCATGGTAGACAGCTTCTCTACAAAAGAATCCGGCAGTGTGACATTTGCAAATTCATCCATTAAGAAGGTAAGATGCACCGGCAGGGTCTCATGAAGAGCAGGATCGATTGCCGTCAGATGATAAAGCTCGTCAAAAAACAGTGAATACACCATCGAAGGGATCCAGTCATAATATCTCTTATCCTCACTGGTCACGATATACAGAATTCTCTTTCCCGTTCCTGCTTCCTTACACGGCTTGGAATATCCAAAACTGTCTGCAATATGTATTTCGTCCTCTGACAAAAGATCAATGACACACTTTAATTTCATATATCTGCAGTGTGCATCTAATGATGCCACAATGGAACTGGTTGTCTCCGCTGCTCCATGATAAAACTTCTCCACCTCGATAAATCCCGGGAAGTCAGAATCATTTCCACATTCTTCTTTCCAGTACTTTTGTGCCCTCATTTCAATATCAAGGATACCACCTGCCCGGTTATCTATGGACCCATCGTTCTTAGTATAAACGCACGTTGCATTCAAAAGCATTACAAAGGTCTCCCAGTTTTGCTCTTCCTTGGGATAATAATAGTGAATCAGATAAATAATACTGGTAAGCAGTACTTCTGCAGACTGTTCAAAAAACTGATCGCTGCTTCCGTTATCTTCTGCCGGAGTCGTTGCTTTCATCAAAATTCCTGCAATGCTCATAATATCTGATTCATTACGGATATAGCGAAATGGATTAAAATGGATGCTCATAGGCATTCCATCCTCTGATTCCACGTTCATAACCATAACTTCATATCCATTATCCTCAAAATACTGTCCTGTCTGTTTATACAGTTCTCCTTTGGGATCGGTCGCTAAGAAATTACCGCAAAGCTGTGACAATAAAGGTCTTGCTAACCTGAAGGATTTACCGGATCCCGGTGGCCCGACTACCAGCATATTCAGGTTTGAAGTCTTTTCGTTGTGGATAGACAGATATATTCCTTCTGCAATCCAGTAATTTGCGGTATTTACCCGTAAGGGATGTGTAAGTCGCACATCCCCGGTAACAACCTCTACTTCATTTTTTTCGTCATGATTTGCAAACTGTCTGGTAAATTCCCTTGCATCTCCCCATCTTGCCCTTCCATATTCCTCTCCGGCAAAGGGATGCTCAATTCTTGTAAATATGATAATAAATGCCATTGACCATCCGATCAGGTATACCAGTACAAATTTCCAAGTGGCAGATGTGACTCCCACAATATAATGGTGTCCATCAATCACAAAGCTCCGAAAATTGTTTATAAATTCATTGAAATCATTCCCGGATATCCACACTGCACCACACAAAAACCCAAGATATACACAGATACTGACTCCAAGCAGGTAGATAACTACGGTTTCCTTAACGCTCCTTGTGTGTTTCTTGACGGAACTTGTCCTTTGCATTCATTGTTCCCCCTTTATCTGCCTCCGGCTTTCTGTGTAACTGTCTGCACTACCTTCTCGCCCTGTTTATTCTCAGAAAGTGCCTTCATTATCTGGTCTCCGGTCAGTACCTTTTCCTGCCCATCTGCACCGGTATAGGTATATTTTGCATCACTCCGTAAACTAATCTTAGCATTATCCGAATCCATCCCCACAAGGGATACTCCCTCCACCAGACCATCATCCAGTTCCAGTGACAGAATCTGCTTTTCATTTGGCATGATCTGTGTTGCCGGTACCGTAACCGTTGAATAATAGGACTTAATATATCGCTCCGTCTGTGCGGTATCCTTCTTTACCTGTTCCATTTCCACCCTCATTGTGTCAGAAATATTCTGCCCGTCTTCCCGGGCATGGGTAAAATTTACATCCATGGACATGATATAATCCTTAAGTCCTTCTTCGCTCCTTACAACAGAACACGGCTGATCTCTTAACATTCCTGCCTGTTTCAAAAGCTGGGGAAGCCTTTCCATCCACGCTTCCTTACTGTATCCCTTATCTGATATCGGTGCTTTCTTTGCTCCACTCACCGGATCCGTCACCTCATACACAGAATACACGACACCGTTTTCATCCACTTCAAAGCTTCTTTTCACGGTAAGAAGTATGTCATCCCCAGTCTTCTGATTATAGAAAACCTCTTTGCTATCCGGGACAAGTCCACTGTCTCTGATCGGGTACATACAGTCATCTGCCATAAACTCCTTCACGACTCCACAAGTCTGCGCCTGATTAAGAGCCTTCTCCGGATCATCTTCAAAACAGCTTCCTTTTCCCTGTTTCAGATAGTCTGCAAATTCCAGTACATTATTTCTCTCCATCTTTTCCTTGGATTCCTGTAACAGGGTTTCATTCTGACTCTTACCTTCTTCCAGCTCCCTGATTTCATTCTCTATTTCTTTTTTCTCCTCAGGAGACTCCGCATTTTCCAGTCTTTCCTTTGCTTCCCCGATCTTTTTATCATAATCTACCTTTACGGCTTCTTCCTTTTCCACACGTTTGCGCATAAAGGATTTGATCTGCTCATCATGCATTCCAAAATCCTGTGCCAGTACAGCAACCGGAATATAGTCGTCATACGGGTTTAAATCCGGCATAATGCAGTATCTTAACCCGTTCTGTCTGCAGTAATATTCAAAGGGAGAAATAAACCCTTCACCTTTTATGCTCTTGTCATTCGTAATATCAATGGTCTTTTCAAACATTTCTGCCGGGAATTCCAGAATGGGAGCCATTCCTTCACTTGCTTCCTGAATTTTCTGCCAGGAACAGCTACCCGGTTTCTCCAACCATTTTTTATGCTGCCATGTATGGAGTGCCTGAATTGCTGACACCATACTGGTAATCATTGCCTTGGTACCTTTTAAAAGGTAATAGATTCCTTTATATTCCAGATCTACTACCTGTGCAATCTCGTCTGCCATCTTGTTTCCTCCTATGGTCTTAATACCAGAATAATATTGTTTGTCCGAAGTGTTTCATATACCACACCATGATCCGCATTTAGTGCTTCCACCACTTCACCGTTTCCTACATACAACGCTACATGGTAAATTCCTAAAAATCTTTTATTGTCATGTCCACCGTAAAATACAAGATCCCCCGGTTCCATATCTCTCATATCCAGTCTTGTGGTGGATACTGCGGTTCCATAACTATACAGTTTGCTTGCCTCTGCTGCAGCTGTTGGTGGATATCCTGCTCCATAGCTTAGGTCTACTCCTGCAGACAGCCAGCTGTAATACACAAGGGAACTACAGTCATATGCACTACCACTGGTCCGGTCTTCCTGTGAATATGGATATCCTACTTTTGAAAGTGCATAACGGATCACTGCTTCCTGTTCTTCACTTGCCCCACTGTCTTCCACGATTTCATCTATCTCTTCCTCCGAAAGACTTTCTTCCGACAGAATATGTCCTCTGCCCGAATAACGGCTTAAATACCCGGTTACCCTTCCGGTAACGGTACTTATCGTAGAAAACATTCCTACCACAATCGTTATCAGAAGAAATGTCACGATAAGATACATAAATACCGTCAGGATATGTGGTGCCAGCGCAGCCACCAGTTTTGCTGCCAATATCTTCCCCCATGTTTTGGGATTCACATAAGTCGTAACTACCCTGACAAGACCGGTATTCCCATCATGGAGTGCATTCCCTGTAGTTTCTTTCCCTCCCCGGTTTTCTGAAAACAGATCCTTTGCCCGGATCATTCTTGCCACCATTGTCTTTCTGGCAGCTTTCTCCTTTCCCTCGTTGCTCTGATCTTTTTTTTCGTTTTTATCAGAACTCTTAGATTTTTCAGAAGTTTCTGCTTCCGCTCTTTGTTCCTTTCCTCCAATTTCTTCCCGGTACGACTCTCCGCTTCTTTCATTTGCCGTCCATATATAAACATCTTTTTCTTTGAAATCCTGCTCTTTCTCCGTAGCTGTGCATTTTTCTGGTGCAAAATTCTTTTGATCCTGCTTTCTGTTTTCCATATTTCCGGGATCTGAAAAATTAGACATTTCCGCTTTAGAAAATCTCCCATAGTCATCCGTGAATTTAAGTTCCTCCGTAAACTGCAGGTTTCCTTCCTTAAACTGCATAACTGCCTCCGTCTGTATTCACGATTTCATAAATCTCCGATTCCTTACTCATTCGGATATCAAACGGAATTACCACGCTTCCCATCTTAAGAAGTCCGGTTCCGCTTTCTGCATTATCCACGTAATTAAACATAGCCGGACTGATATTTGGCAAGAATTGCATCAGCTTACGCTTATCAATAGAGGACTGGGCCAATAGTGCAAAGCATTCTGTGTTAGAAAGAATCGCTGACAGCCTCCCGGCATTGTCTTCATTTAGCAGATCACTCATGTTCTGCGATATGCCACAGGCACATCCCAGCAGTTTTCTGATTTCCTTCCAGAGTTTCACCACAAAGGCTGCAATCTGATCAATCCCCAATAGTTCATGAAATTCATCTATATAAAGATGTGTCCATTTCCCTTCTTTGGAGTTCTCCGAAAGCTTACTGCGAAGTACTTCCATCATAATGAGCATACTGGTGACACGAAGATTTTCCTTAAGCCCCGGAAAACTGAAGGTGATGAGTCTTTTCCCAATATCCACATTTGTTCTGTGATTAAACAGATTCAATGACCCATTTACAAAGATATCCATTGCTGCAGCCAGATGATCCGCAAGTTCTGTTCCCTCATCCACAAGACCCTGATAGATATCCTGAAACGTAGGGGAATATGTCCGAACCTGTTCTTTTCTGGAAAGTTTCTCCCCGGTGCTGATTACTGCCTGCTCTGTAACCATAAATCCCGGTACTTCATACTCTCGTTCTCTCTCCATTTCCCCATTTAAGCGTTTTCTCATGTTATAGATTTCGCTGTAAACTCTCTCCACCACACGGTCAATCACACCCTGTTCCTCTGCCTCCACATTTCTTCGCAGTAATGACGAAATCAAAGTCAGGATGAAATCTGCCTTTTCTGAAATAATTTCTCTAAGTTCAGTATAATCAACTCCGTAAAAATCTACGTCCAGAGGGTTAATATAAACTTCTTTCTTTGCATCAAAGCATATGATGGCTGCATTTTCCTGTAATCGGTTTACGATCTGATGATATTCCCCCTGCGGATCGACAATGATAATCTGATCTTTGGGGTTATTCAGATATACCGACAAGATCTCCGATTTAGAAAAAACACTTTTACCGGATCCCGATTTACCAAGAATCATGCTGTTTCTATTTTTTAATTTCTTCTTATCTCCGAAAATAGCATTCTGACTTAACTGATTGATCCCATAATATACACCATTTTCATCATTAAGTTCCTGTGTTTTGAACGGCATGAACATGGCAAGGCAGCTGGAAGAGAGATTCACCACTCTTTTAAATTCCTGGCATCCCAAGATCAGCGCAGAATTGATACCTTCTCTTTGCATGGCAAAACAGCTTTTCAGGGTAAGCGACTTTAAAGATGCAATGTTCTTAAGTTTTTCCTCAATCCTTCCCAGTTCTTCTTTCGTGTTTGCCATAAATAAAACCATAATGGTAGTATTGTAATAATGGTCATCCTGTTCATCTAACTTCTTAAGGAAGGTATCTAACTTATCCTTCTCCCCTAAAAGTTTCTGTGAAGCATCCGCTAAATAATCATTGTTATTGCGGTTTCTCTGCTTTTCTCCCTCAATCTTCATACCGACTTTCATGTATTTCCGGGATATTTCCTGCTTAAATCCTCCGATATCAAGCAGTTCATTATTCACGGTCACATAGCTGGTGCAGTTGACTTTAGCAAGCGAAGTCAGTATGTCACTTTCCAGTGCCTTCGGATAATCTGCAATGTACATCACTTTTCCAAAACAATGATTGATCCGAAATTCCTCATTATCGTAAGTGATTGCTCCAGGTGCCAGAACATTCAAAAAATCCTGTCTGCTTTCTACGACATTTTTATAGGAAAGATGATACCCCTTAGAAATTCCAGTGTGTGTAAAGTTAAATAGGATCTGCAGTCTTTCATCCACAGAAAGCGGATGCATGGTCGATCCCTGCATTCCATTCATTCCAAGACCTACAAAGGATGACCGGATAGCCCCCTCAATAGACAAGAACTGTGCTTTTGCATCCTTTACATCGTCCGCTGTAATAGTCAGTGTCAGATAGATGGTCTGGTACAATCCCTGCCTTGCATCCGAAAGCTTCTCCCTGATGACCGCATTATAGGAATTTCTTAAATCGTCATCCCCATCACCACGGTTTCTGTAAAGGATGTTTTCATAAAACTTCTTTTCATCCACGTATTCATTTGCAACCGTGTATGAAAAACGGCAGGGAATGCCCTTAAGCACTTTGGAAAAACCAATAATAATCTCCTTCTGCTCAATGTCTGTTACTCCGGCGAAGTTGATATCACTTAAGACATAGGTTTTGGAGTAGCGATTCTCTGTCAGCGCAAAGATGCCATTCTCTTCCACACCTTCTATCGAGAAAATCCCCTGTGATCCGAATGTTTCCACATTTCCAGCCACATCATATTTCTTTGTCTGCTCATACTTTGTCATTATCATTCGCATTTTCCTCCCAAAAGATTTTTTCTACAGCAGGCAGTGAAATATTTCTAAACTCTCTGCTTTCCACCATTCCCAGTGAAATATCTGATAACAGTCCCATTCTTTGCTTTCCATAAAGCGGAGCCACAATATATCCTTCTTTAGAAAGCAGGGAGAGAATCGTACTCTGGATAATCTCTCTTGCATCTGCGGAATCACAGACAAATGACATATGGCAGGAGATACTTATACCGTTCACAGTATCCTCCGGTGGGAAATTCCTGCAGTAACGCCTTTCCAGCATTCTTATGTAGCTCTCTCTATCTTCCTCTTTCATATTTGACATCTGAAAAGTAAAAAAAATGGGGCAACCCAGTTTTTGCAAATCCGTAAAGGCATTCCACTTGACAGTCTTTGGGTAATTCATAACAAACAGGCTTGTTCCATAGCTTGCTTCCATCTGGAAACTATCATAGGATTCTGCGATTTCAGGAAATAGTTCATCATATAAATTCTTTTTGCTTCTGACAAACGAAGCATAGGAAAATTCCTTTGTATCACCCTGCAGTCTTGAAAAGATAATCTTAACCGCTTCATCTACGCTTAAGGAACGGATCCCAACGCTTTCTTTTAGAACCTCTTCATCCAAAGCAAACTGTTTTCTTACTTCATCATATGTTTCACCATATCCAGTTAATGTAAGAAACCAGTCTGTATCCTCTTTTTCGGGCAGCATCCTTCCACTGACCATAATTTCTGATTGCAGTGCTGTCATTGTTGTGCTTAATTTGTCCAGCCTCCCATAGACCTCATAAATTCTGATCCATCTGTCTTCCACAAAATGGAAGGTACCAGACGGATCAAAATTAAGAAGTTTTAGACTCTGTACGGTTTTCTTTGGTGCAGGAATAAGCATCTTATTAGCTATCCTATTCTGTTGTCTTCGTAATTTTTCTGCCTGTCTTTCTTCTTTATTCATCTATCCGGCTCCTTCCCTCTCTTTTTCGCCAAACCTCTTAATGTCCGTCAAACCACTGGTTAATCAGTGAGGTGATCTTGGTCTGGAAATCCGGAAGCAGAGTTTTAGTACCGAAAATATACAAAAGTCCCGCAATGCCAGCTGCCACAGCAATAATGATGAACATAATGATGATCTGATCTACGGCAGGCTTCTTCTGCAGCACCTTCCCCTTTGCAGCAATCAACATCTGATCCACTTTCTTTACTACCTTTCTCATTCTTCTATTCTCCTTTCAGCAAATTGATAGATCTGTCTGATCTTCATCCAATATGTGGGACACATATGTTTCTGCTTCGTAATCCTATTTCTAATTTTAGGCAAGAAAAAAACACCCTGCCCGGGTGTCTCTTCTTCGCAAACCTTATACTACATACTCGTAATAGATAAATTCTGTTTTTCCAGTACTCTCATAATATTCCATTGCTTTTCCGCAATTTACAAATCCATATTTTTCATACAACTTCTGTGCCGGTTTATTTGTGCCTATCGCATCAAGCCGTACCGCTTTCTTATTCGTTTCCTTGGCAATTTTAATCAGTTCATCCAAAGTTTTCGTTGCAATTCCCTTTCCCTGACACTCAGGATCTATCACGAACAAATGAATCACTGCCGTTTCATCATCAAGGGCATCTATCGCCCATCTGATATCACTATAACTTTTTGCCCGTCTCTTTGACAAAGCCACCGCTCCTACCAGTTCGCTGTCATAATATATCAGATACATTTCTTCTCGATCAATGTATCCCATCCAGTCACTATCTACCGGATATATATTCTTTTTCCACTGCAAAATGCGAGCATACTCCTCCGAACTATCCAGTAGTTTCCAATAAATATTCCGAATCGTATCAATATCCGTTCTTTTTGCTTTCCGTAATTCCACTTTTTCCATTTCATAACCTACAGTTTCTAATCTAATTTTTCACATTTTATCATATGTTCGTACTAAAACAAAATATTTCCGTAGAATTTTTTGCCTGAATGCGCAATTATTCTACGGAAACATATTTAATATGCCCCTCGATCAATCGAAGTTCGGAACATGGTAAGTAATGTCCTCTGACTGGTTAACTTCTTCTTGGTCTGATTTCCGGCAAAGTCTCTTGTCATGATTAGATAGTAGTCTACGGCATCCTCTGTCTGATTAATGTCATAATACACATCAAAGAAGGAATGCGTATCCGGGGATGCAAACTGATGATAGGTCGTATCCAGGTATATGACTTCTTCCTTTGTTCCGGTTACCTTATACACGATCACACTTTTAATACCGCTACTTTTATTAGCTCCAAACACACTTCTTATAATTTCATCATCTATGTGCTGATCCATGATGTTATCCTGCATATAACCGGACACTACGATGCCATCTCTTACAAATGTGATCTCTGTTCCATCTATTCCCGGAGGCGTAATATCATATCTGGTCGTGACACTGCTCCTTGAAATATGTCCTACATTATCTGTGGCTTCAATCACAAAGGTTCGTTCTCCCTCATCGGTTTCTATTAGCGTATATGAAGTCTGATTACTTCCGACTGCAACAAGATTTCCTTTATCATTGTATATCTTCACGCTTCTAAGACCTGAGCCTGCGGTCACCGTTCCCGTCAAATAGTCCGTTGACCTTACTGCAATACTGGGAGCCACATTGGTCCATTCCGTGTTTGTATTTTCCACTCCTATAATCACAGGATCCGAATGGTCAAGGAATACCCTTCCCGTGTTCCCCTGAATGGAGTGCCAGTCATTGTCTGTAGATACCGCATAATAGTAGTAGATTCCTTCGTCCGTCTGTGTATAGCTATCTGTTGTCCATCCCGAAGTACCACCATGCTGATAGTTTCCGACAAGAGTCGTTACTCCGGTAATACAATTTACCCGATACAGTAAGATATATCTGTTTCCTACACCGCCATCATATCCTCTTACCGTAATATTCACATTGTCTGCTGTCCAACTGTAAGTAGATGCACTGACAAAAATCCCCTTCGTCTGTGTATATCCACAGGCAGAACAACTTCTGCTATAATAACCGTCTCCATGTGCTCTCCACCCTGACAGATTATGTCCTTCATACTGTTCCAGCCCACATCTTCTACAACTTCGCTTATGAGTAGAACTATTCACACAATACCAGGATCCCCAGTCATGCCCCAGTGGAGGGGAGGATGTAATCCGTCTTCCCGGACAGATCGAGCAATGGTATTCCACTGATCCACCCGAAGTACAGGTTGCCCCATATTCATCATACAGATACCAGCTATGACCGGAACATCCATCGGAATCCGTATACCAGCAGGTTGCCCCGGCGCATGACATGATTCCATTTTCCCGGCATCCGCAGGATACATTATGACAGGCTGCGTAAGCTTTGCATGGCAACAGTACCATTGCTAAAAAAGCGCACAACACTGTCATATATTTTAATTTACTCTTGCTATTCATAATGCTTCCCCTTTATTTACAACAGCTTCCACCACAGCCCTGACTACATTCTCCGGTCTCCCCACAGGCTCCACAAACATTGTTACTCTTACAGGTATTTTCTTCCTCCAAAAGTTCATCCGCATTTTCTCCTGCAAATCCCAGATATGCTGTCTTTGTATATGTTACATTCCCTTTTCCATACTGAACCACCGCTGTAAAAGAAATCGGATATTTCGTTCCTTCCATCTCTGCTACAGAATAGGCACATTTTTTCTGAATCAGCGTATCGTAGTCTACATTTGCAAGCAGCTGCTCCAAAATACTGCAGCCCTTTTCATAGACATAGCTTTCCTCCCCAAGCAAATTTTTCTTATTGTCATCCAGTCCGGCATCTTCATACTCTATATCGAAACCCATGGTCAGCCTTGCTGTCTCCATCACTTCATACAGATCCTTGCAGGTCTTGTACGAAAACCCAAAGGCTTCCTCAAAAGAAATGTCCGAAATCTTCCCACTGTCAAAAGCTTCTGTCCCTACCGCCTGCGTATAATCCGATGTAGCATCTGTCATAGCAGCTATGTCCACATCGGAAAGATAGTATGTCTGAAACTGCATAGTCTGATTTCCATTCCCATCATCCACAGTCTCTGTGTATATTTTTTCTATCTGCAGCTTTGAAAAAGAATCATAAACTGCTCTGCAGTCTACAGCTTCCTTTGTTCCTTCCTCTTCTGGTATTTCCTCCACATCTGTTACAGCCGTTTCCTTACAAACAGTTTCTATAACATCCGCATCTCCTTTTTCACGTTCTACTTTCCCTTTGCCAAAATAAAGGTAAAACGCTACCACCATTACAAAAGAAATCGCTATTGCGAAAATCAAAGTCTTAATATGTTCCGTTTTCATTCTCTGTTCCTCCCAGTTTCAAAATTTTGTTTGCTATTTTTTCTTCCACCGCTTCGTAATAATCTATGTCAGCTTCCTTCCAGTTTTCTTTCATCTTCCGATTAATTACCGGTATTGAAACACTTCCGTTTCTGCAGATGAATAAAAAGACCCGCTCTCCGTTTCTATCAATGCCTATTTTTTTCACTTCTGCTTTTCTTGTGAGGTAATCATACACGGCCTGTTCCAGATTCTCCGAAGTAAACAAAGCTTCATCTATCACTTTCTCCTCTTTCAAAAACTGGATAATTACCTTTGCTCCCAAGAAGTCCACCGGGGTTTCTTCTATGTCCTCCACTTCCTCTTCCTTCCCATGAAAGTACCGGATCTCCTCCTGCAACTGTCCAATTTTTTCTTTTGCCTCACTACAGATTACATGATTGTCCAGAATGATCTGCAGATCCCCAAGGTAATTCAAGTTCCTTTCCGATGTAATATTTTGAATGATCTCTTCTCTGTCATCGGAAACGCTCAGATCATACCCTCTCATGTATTCCATATAAGAATCTGCCAGCTGTAACGCTCTATAGTAGTCAGCTAACTGCTTTTCTTCCAAGGAAATTCTCATAAGCATCAGCCTGTTATAATAATCTTTGAACTGAAGATACTCCATTACAGTAGTGAGTTTTCCAATGTAGGCTTCAAAACAGGCACAAATAAAGTTAAAATACACTTCCATTGCATCCTTTTCCGCACCGGAAAACGGAGTAAGCTGATACTCTCCGCCAAGCAGATTGGTTGTCATGAACTGGACAAAATCCTCATTCACGTTCATAAGTTCAAACAGGCTTTTATCCCGATTGTTGTATATCCCGGCTGTTCCATTCTCTGTTTTTCCAAAGTAGATACTTTCTCTTCGCTTATACAAAGAAAATGCCGGAACATCCTTACAAATATACTTGTCCGAATAGTTTAGTGTGGAATCATAAAAGGGAATCTCCCTGCACCTTGAGGATGCATACTTTGCCTCTTCCTCCTTAAGTTCCTGCGTAACCTGATTCTTTTTCTGAACCTCTTCCCAAAATCCAACAATTCTTTTAGGTACCTGTATCCCACGGAATTTTCTTGATTTTGCGGGAAGTTCTTTCACATCTTCTGTGATAGGATCCGGCTCTTTTGGCTTTATTAAGCTCTTTGGTTCCTTTGTAATCACTTCTTCCAGATCCTGTATCTCTTTTTCAAAAGCTGATAGATAGCTTTCTGATTTCAAAATAGTCTTCTCTATCACTGCTCTCTGATAGCTTTCTGCCGTAAGGATATTCACTTTAGACAATCGAAGAATGTTCCTAAGTTTCGTCTGTTGGGTTTTATATTCCTTAACGAGTTCTCTGACAATCACCGGAGAATACCCTGTTTCATTTTCCTCTACCAGTGTCTTAATCCTTACATACGCTACAGCTGCAGCTACCAGATCATCCATTGTGGCAGGTTCATTTTTAGACAGAAGCTGTGCAAATATGCCAAGCTGCTTCGATAATTCAGACTGCTCCATTCTCCGTTGCACAATCAGAATGGTCTGTGCTGATTTCATATCAAACCGGTCTCCGGGAAGTGCATTCATGATAGAAGCCATTTCCGGCAACTCTTTTTTTAATACTTCCAATTCATTCACTACGCTATCACTCCTATTCGCACACAGATTCCGTAGAGCATGATTCCCAGTACTACAATACAAAGTCCCGGCACAACCGCTATTTTACTTTGACTGGTCACCTTTTCCTTCTTCACTCTTGCTTCGATCAGGCTGACAAGCACGGCTCCGATCTGGGTCAACGCCAAAAGATTGCTTGCTGCAAATATGAGAAATGGCACTGTACGAAACCGAAGCGTACAAAGTAATACTCCGGCAAATAATAAAAAGACATCGTTATCACCCTCACCCCATATAGAAAATATCCGAAACAAAAACCACAAAACTACCGTTGCAATCCAGGCTCCCAGTAAAAATCCATACTCATTTTCGTAAAGTCCTACAGAATGGATCCCCCATGCCAATGCCAGTACGATTGCCGGGAAACTATATATCATACGTTCTTTCAAGTCCCGGACAGATGACAAAATCAGATAAATTCCTGTTACTATACTAAGAATCAGGTACATTCCAAGTCCCCCTTCACATATACTTCATTCAGTTTTAACTTTTGCTGCCGTTCATCCCATCCGGCTATTTCCAAGATTTCGTCTATTGCAAATCGGCTCATGTGAATCAGCACAAACGGCACTACAGTAAGCATTTCCTCCAATGTTTCCATAGAATAATCAGAGATATATCTGGCACACTGCGCCAGTCTCACTACGGATCCAGCAGCTGTATTTGCATGAATTGTTCCAAAAAATCTTGCCCCGGTACTCATAGCCGTGGTAAACACATACAGTGCTTCTCCGCCCTTGATCTCTCCGATCACGAAATTATCAATATCCTGTAAAAGTCCAAGGCGCAGTTCATCTTCCAAGGAATACTCAATACTGCAGTCCTTTCTCTTTACGGACAGTGTATGCTCAAACTGAATCTGCGGATGCTCTGAATAGAGTTCATCCGACTCCTGCGACACAAGCACTGACTGGTCATAGGGAATGCAGTCGATCATGTTATTCAAAAGCGTGGATTTTCCAGATCCTCCCCTCCCGGAGATTAAAAAACCATACCCGGAAGCAATCCGGTCCTTAAGATAGATTTCCATTTCATCATCTAACATCCCATTCTCTTTTAAGTAATCCCATGAAAGTTTCTGCTTCGGAATCTTTCGGATATGGATATTGTTCTTTTCTGTAGAAGTGATGCAGCCAAGCTGTGTATCAATTCGTAAGAAGTAGTCCTTTACCCCTTTTCTATCTGTACTGTGGGATAATGCTGCTTCGTCACTCTTTCCCATCCTTTGGATACGCAGAATTCTCATGAACCAGTCATTATAGTCGGACGGACTATTGAAGCTGCAGTCTGCAACATATCTTTTTCCTTTTGCCTTTACTACAATGTGGTTATAATCAAGTACTTTAATATCTGAGATCTCTTTTGCGTCGATAAGCGGTGTCAGAACATAATATCCAAATACGCATTCCTTAAACATTTGAAGCAATCTCTTTTCCTCTTCCCTGGAAGTCTGCCGGAATCTTTCCCGGATAAAGTCCTTTGCCCGATTCATTAGCAGGATAAAATCCTGTTCTGTGCCGGTAATGCACTTTGCCACCAGTGCAGGATTCAGATCACACACATTTGCCTTAAGCTGTTGGAACCGCTCTTTCAATTCTTTTTCCTGATAGGATGAAAAAACAGGGTAGATTTCCGATTGCTGTATGAGTTTACTTTCCGATCTTGGTTCGTAACATAATTTGCTCATGGCTCTCTCCTTTCTACCCTTCATGTGGGACACGTATTGTGCTAATTCTTAATGCGGTTCTTCTCTTTTTTCTCTTCCTGCGCTTTCATAAACGCTCTTGCCCCATCGGCACTGTCAAAAATATGGCATCTGTAGAATCCCATATCCGCCTTAAGCTCTGATATGTTCTGATTAAATTCCTTCACGTTTGCTTCTTTGGAAGAAAACTCTTTTTTCAATTCGCCATTTTTATCATATACAGAAATAGTAGCTGTCACCGTCCGGGTTTCTCCCACAATATCCGGCAGTATCACTACTCTGATATACCCCTCGTCCACGCTGTCTGCTGCAATATATTTGATGCTACTTTCAAATACTCCCTGATGCACCGCAGCTGTCCTTGCCTTTGCATAACCAATCGCTTCATATAAGGACAGATACTCTGTTTCCTGTTGCCTTAATTCGTTCTGCGCAAAACGAAGGATTGTATGATAAGCACTGGATAATTCCTTTGCCTGCGCCTTTGCATACAGAATCTGGTTTTCTTCCTCTTCCACATACTCTGCCACTTCATTTATGGTTTTGGAGTATCCTTTTTCCAGCCTGTCCACAAGCATCTTATATTCCAGATAATCTGACAGGTACTCATCACATCCGGCAAATTCATACAGATATGCTCGTTTCTCATGTTTCACCGCTTCCTTATACAGGTCGATAATCGGTTTGTAATCCCTTAATTTTGTTTTCACAACTTTCTTTTCTTCTGCTATCTCCTTCTGCTTCCGTATAATATTTCTGAGTGCATCATTTACATTTCCGGTATCCGGTGCATACGTTCTGATAAGTTCATAAATATTGGCTGTCCTATGGAATTCCTCCGCAATTCGCTGTAACTGCCAGTTACTTTTATATTGTTCTCTCCATGGATTTCTCCCCAGCTTTAACATACGGATCGCTTCTTTTTTCTCTTCTGCATCCATATCCGCATATTTTTTGAGTGGTGTAGTTTTTACATAGATCTGTGCCGGGGATCCTCCTGCAAATATATGGTCTCCTACTTCGCTTCGAATCAATTCTTCCCTTTTACCAAGCAGTCTGTCCCTGATGGCATCTATCGTGTATCTGCTTCCAAGTCTGAAGCTCCGGATTGCTCTAGGCATTCCATCCATCCTCAATGACAAATTTTTTCCACAGTTTACCTTGATGCCCTGACTTCGTAAATTATGTGAAAAGGAGTCAAAATCATCCGACCATTCTATAGCGGTATCCACGACCTGCCTTAGTTTTATTACCCTGTCTGAAAACTTGATCTCATCCGGTTCCTTCTCTTCTTCCCATGCCATATTAGGAGAAAATCCGTATTGTCTTGCCAACTTATTTAAGTACGGATCAAATACTTTACTCATAAAATTGTGGTCCATATGGATCTTTCTTCCATTCAAGGCTACCGTATTGACCACAAAATGAACGTGCAGATTCTCTGTATTCGTGTGAACCGCATATATCGCCTGATGATCTGGAAATATCTCTTCTAAAAGATCATCTGCAAGCATCATTAATTTCCCAGCATTTTCTTTCCCCGATTCCCCCACAGGCAGGGAAACAATGCCATGTAATGCCACTCTTCCACCCAACTTGTTATGAAACTCCTTCACCTGCATCATTTCATTCGTTGCATTTTGTATATCCGAAATATGCCGTCCTCCAACATACAATCCCTGTAGCGTTTTAATATCATTTATCACATAGGAAACTTCTCTTCCTACCTGCATAAAATCGTCATTAACTATAACGCCGTCACACTTTTCACTAATTGTAATATAAGAAATGGAATCCGTAATCTGTACTGCAGCGCCTCTCCCCATGGTGCCCTCTTTGATATTCCATATCTTTGCTACAATCCCTTCCATCTCAATCCTCCAAAAAAGCGGAACCACCATAAGGCAGTTCCGCTTCCACTACTTTTTATAATTCTTCATACTTCGCCAGTACCTGTGTAGTAATATCTTCCCTAAGGGTCTTAGTCATAGGGAAGCATACATCCTTATATTACCCATCTGAGTTCTTCCAGGAAGGATACGCTACAAACAAATGCCCTTCATTGGATCTCATTACCTTGATCCCGGATACAACAAACTGACCTTCAAAAGTGATGGATCCACTTGCCAAAAATCTGGAGTCTCCTTCCCGCTTTTTCAGGCGTACTTCTGAAATCTGCATTTACACCCCTCCTTATCTACCCTTTCCTCTATGGGATGTTTCCTTCTGTGCCTGTTCTTCGTTAGCGTTTTCCGTCTGCTCCTGATCTGCCTTAGACACCTTTGCAGCCACTTCCTCACGCATACGATTGAACTCCGTCATGATCGCATCCGTAATTTTATGGTAAAATTCCTTACTTAAGGGGAATGCAATATCCTCATAATCTCCATTAGATCTTTCTCTGGAAGGAAATGCCACAAAGTTTCTGCCTTTGCTGTCTTCCATTACTCTGATTCCCCGAATTGCAAACGCATCGTCCAGTGAAAAACTACCGATTGCTTTGATTCCTCCTGCATTATTAAGCAGATTCATTCTGATACTTGTTACTTCCATAATAACTTCTCTCCTTTATCTGTGATGTCTGGGTCTTGCGACCTCATTTACAGTTCCAGTGTACCCCGAAGGCTCACAAACAGCGGTTTCTTTAACTGTTTCTGCTTTTGCACTTGCAAGAGATAGTGTTCTGCTTTCAGCATCATATTTATAGACATTGTCCGATAATACTTCTGTCGGTGAAACCTCCGTCTGATTAACACATCTTACCATCTCTTCCAGACTATCTACATCCTTATTTCCTACAGGCAGCGCAAGTACTTCATGAATAGAGGACGGCAGAATATATAAATCACTACCCAGGTTTTCTGCCACCTGCTGTAATGCATCGCTATAGACAATAACACTTGCTCCGTTCGCCTTTGTGGTATTACTAATAACATACATATCTATATCATCTTCTTTTAATTGATTTTCGATGATATCCTCATCCATTCCCTGCGCTCTCATCAGGTCTGCCATTACGTTCGTTAGTCTATCAATGGATGGTGGTTCTAACACGTTGCTGTTCTTGATCGCAGTTTCATATAACTGTTCCTCAGTTAATCCCCAGTACTCCATATGATTGTTGGTAACAGTAATCGTCCCTGTTCCATTTGCATCTTTACTTATCAGCACTTTATAAAAAATGGCAAGATCTTCCAACATTCTATAAGGCTTATCTTTCAGAAAATCTACATTCCTTTCCGCACTGATAAGAGACACGATAAGTCGATCTTTTACATAATTGACATCCTTATACATTTCCTTGATTTCTGCCACATCTTCCGGCAAATCCATTGACTGTCTCTCAAGATTACCGATATGTTCCATGATGACTTCCAGATCTACCCCATTCTCATAATTTTCATATATGCCATTAAGATAGATTGTTGGTGTCACACCCGTACCCTGTTTCATTTCAGGTGTCCAAATTTCAAGTCCCTGCAACGTTACACCATTCAGCTTCTGAACGGTTCTGACAGATACCTCTGCATTAGCATATTCTTCCGGCAGATATTCCCTAATATGATCCATCACATATTCCTGAAACTCTTTAAAACTAAGCATCCTTCTTCATCTCCCTTCCCATAACACCTTTTAACAGTTTCTCTGCAATCGCTTTGATCTGTTTGTCTCCGGTGAACTTTTTTTCTCTTTCGATTAAAGATCCCATAAACAAATAATTCATCCGTATGTCTACCTCCTATTATTCCGAATTATTTTTACAATGTTTATGTGGGACGGGGATTGTGCTAATACGAATTTCACCTTAGAAATATCCTTGATTCTCCGACAGAATATGACGACAGAAAAAAGTCCCACCGGATTTCCGGTGGGACTTCATGGTAAATCTTTTCACAACTTTAAATGTTAGAATTACACTTCTCTTATAATTACTGTAACAGAGACAGTACTCCCTGATTGGACTGGTTAGCCTGAGCCAACATAGCCTGACCTGCCTGAGACAGGATGTTGTTGTTGGAGTACTTAACCATCTCAGTAGCCATATCAGTATCACGAATCTGACTCTCTGCACTGGTTGTGTTCTCTACAACGTTATCCAAGTTGTTAATGGTATGCTCCAGACGATTCTGAACAGCACCAAGTGCGGAACGCTGAGTAGAAACTTTCTGGATTGCCTCCTTGATGGTATCAATAGCCGAAAGCGCATTGGTATCATCAATTCCATCAACCTTCAGGCCGTTTACTCCAAGACCCTTAGCAGACATAGCATCAATGCTCAGAGTAATCTGGTTATTGGAAGTAGCATCAGCACCAACATGAAGGGTAAGAGTCAATGCTGCAGTCTTATCCTGTAATGCAGTTACAAAGTCTTTATTCGGAGTAGCCACTTCATTTCCTACTGCATCATAAAGCTTAGGAGCATCTGCTCTTACTTCTACATCTCCATCTTTATTTGTTGTAAAATATTTTTCCAGTGCATTTTCAGAAATAGCATTACCATCTTTATCGTAATACTTTGCCTGTGCTGCTGTAGACTGTGCTGCTGTAATGTCTGTTGCTATAATGGCAGAAGAATAGCTTTGTCCCTTATTACCAGCAGCTGCCGTAATACCATCAGCAGTTACTGTAAGTAAATCATTACCTTCTGCATCAGAAATAGTAAAATCAGCGCCATTAGATGTAACCTTGAATTTTTCTGCTGCATCACCATGTAAAGAAAGAGTATAGCTAACAGCATCACCAGCATCATTTACCTGAGCATTTAAAGTTACTCCTTGATCTCTCAATGAAATCAACAACTCATTCTGTTCATCCTGAATTTTTTCACTTGTTGCAGCAGGCTTTGTCTTTGCGGTCAAAGTCAATCCATCCTTACCTTCTGCAAAGTCAGCAGATATAGTCTGAGCTGTATACTTACCATAGCTAAAACTATACTGTTTATCTAAGCTCTTGTCACCCTTCAGCAAATAAGTCTCGTTGAACTTGGTGGTCTCAGATACACGGTCAATTTCAGTAGTCAACTGATCAATTTCATTCTGGATGTAACTTCTGTCATCTTCAGAGTTCGTTCCATTAGCTGCCTTAACTGCCAGTTCATTCATTCTCTGTAACATATCCTGAACTTCGTTCAGAGCACCTTCTGCAGTCTGTACAGTGGAAATACCATCCTCTGCATTTGAAGAAGCCTGTGTCAGACCTCTGATCTGCTTTCTCATCTTCTCACTGATGGACAGACCTGCTGCATCATCAGCTGCACGGTTAATCTTGTATCCGGAAGACAGTTTCTCGGTGGACTTTGCCTGAGAAGCGGTGGTTAATCCTAACATTCTGTTAGAGTTCATAGCTGTTAAGTTGTGTTGTACTACCATAATAATTTACCTCCATGTGTAAAAAGTGTTGCAGATAAATCCGTTTATCTGCGGTGTTTGATTAAAAGTTACATTTATAATAATGCGGGCCTAGGATTCCGCTTTATTACCGATCCTGCTTGTTCTGTACGATGACTACCTTGGATTTTTTCTTTTTCTCTGCATTTTCCGGATTCTTGTAATACTTTGGTATTGTGGCTAGAAGCTCCGGATCCTGAATCCTCTTCTCAATAGCCTTGCTTCGTACAATATTTACTTCTTTTGGTGCATCGATCATGATTCTGGTCTGTCCCCCACTGCTTCCGAGGAAGATGATCTTTACATCATCACCGATCATTAAAAATTCTTCATCTCTTACAGAAAGTCTTAACATGACGATTCCTCCTTGAATTTAGGTATTTCCTTATATCCATCCCAAAATGTAACACTCTGTTTATTGTGTTACATTTTTTTGTAAAAGCGATAATTGCGAAAATGTTGTAAATTAGGGATTTTATCAGGAAAAATGTTATATTTCAGCGAAGTAGGGAATTGCAAGGCTCCATCCATGAAAAACTATAGATGAAAAAAATTCACGAAGGGGTTAAGAAATATGCTTCGTATCCGATATACTAATTGAACATAAAAAATGTAACACAATAAACATTGTGTTACATTTTTTTGCATCTCCCTGAAAACATAGGGTCTTCTATTTTCTTGCTCTGTGACTGGAATTATAGTTAATCTCCTGTTCAGATACTTTTGAAGCTTCCTGCTCCGGTTTTATCTCCTCCAATTTCTCTTCTATTGCCTGAGATATCTTATCCGCAGTTTCCTTAATCAACTCCAAATGCTCCTTAAGTTCCGATACTTCCTTGTCCTTGCTCCACCCGGAAATATACCCGAAAGAATACTCCGAAGTATCCAATCCGATCATCTGCGCTACCCAATAGGCAACAGATTCTGCCTGAACTTCCCTGCTAGATCGATCAAACTTATCTTCTTTGCTGCCGTGCCCCAATGTCGCATGAGCAATCTCATGAATCATAGTTTTTATTGTCTGCAGTTGCGGTAGAGATTCTTTTATCACAATCTTTTGTTCTACAAAGCTAAAATATCCCTTTGCTTCCCCTTGTATATCTTCATAATATACAGGTACCGGACTGATTTCTTCCAGTATTCTTTTAATATCTTCAAAGGATTCCACCTGTTCGCTTAATTCTGTTGCCAATGCTGGCAATGGATCCCCTTGGGTCTGTGATACATCAAAGACATAGACTGGAATAAAAGTCTGATACTCTTTGGTAACAATCTCCGTTTTCTGTTTCCCATTTTCATCCAATACCGCCTTGTGGTTTTCGTCAAATACCTCTTCTTCGACTTCTACCTTTCCTTTCGAGGGTGCCAGGATCATAATTCCCTTTTCCCCCTTATTAACCACACGGTTAAATTCCTTCTGCCATTTCCTGTAACCGCAGACAAGCGAAGCCTCTGGATACTGGCTGGCAATCAGAATACAATTATTTATACTGTATCTTGGAAACTTGGACATGGCAGCGATGTATTCCTTATACTTTTCCGAAGAAAATATTTCACGCACCCCGTTTTCCAGCTTCTGCTGAACAGCACTCATTTTTTCTTCTCTTGTTTTTCTTTCTGCCATCCGATCACTTCCTTACTACTTTCATCCGCACAAGCTGCTTGATTAACTCCACCATGTTCTTGTCAAAATAATCTCTGATTGTAAGCACTGTAGTCAGAATTGTCAGGTATTCATCATCCGCATTATCACTGTCATTATTGACGAATTGCTCAATGTACTTTTCATATAATGAGTCGATAAGATCAATACCGTTAATTCTGGCACAACGTATATATGTCCTTTCCGCTTCTGTGAACTCTATTCCTGCCTCTTTTACCTCCTGAATGCACTTTTCATATTCAAACATAGTCTCTCTCCTTCCTTACTTCCTGTTTACTGATTAAGTGGGCTATATTTGTGTATAATCCGCAGTTTTGAGCAATAAAATAAGCATCACACTGGATGCTTATTTCCTTTCTTATGACTCATCTGCCTTTACTACAAATTTTTCTGCAATCTTTTCCGCTTCTCTCATATCCTCTAGTATGCTTACAAAAAAATTCACAGATTCTTTTTCTGATTTATCCCCTTTTGCTTTCGCTATAGGCAACTTGTTTTTTATATGATACTCTATATCTCCACCAGTTATTCCGTTGAGGGTGTAATTACTATCAATAAGATTAACCATATTATATTCATTAGTATTAATCCATCTTCTGCTACATTCCAAGACAAATATTCTAGTCGTATCATACGCTTTAAACATATCTATTCCTGTTCCAGAAAAATAATCATGTCTTGACCAGTGACGCATTATTCGCTTTCTAATGTCACATGATTGTCCAATATAGCAGACATGATATTCATCCAATACAAGAACATAAATGCCTTCTTTTTGTTTATACAAGCTCAAATCCTTAACTTCTACCAATTTCCTGTATTTTTTCTTAAGCTTATTTAATTGAGCCTCGAAGATTTCTGCATCATTTGTATGTAGCTGGCTCATTTTTTTTGAATAATTCAGATACCGAACAAGCAAATGCGTAAAGTTACCAGTCTGACCTTTTGCATAATTTTCTATCATCCGATTAAGATATCGATTTAATGTCTCTTCGATACTAAATTTAAAACCGCCAGGACAACTTATTTGTACTCCAAAATATTCTGTTTTAACTCTTTCCCTTATTGTTTCCTGATTCATCACTGCGATACGATAATAATACCGTGGAAAAGTTTTTCCTTCAATCCACTTAATTCTGTCAAATATCTCATTAAACGTACCTGTCATTGTACAAATAGGCTCATCTTTTCTATCATACTCTATAACACTGATTGCCGTATTTGGAGTGTTTTCATTAATATACTCCGCAAATTCTCTAATAAACATCATTGTTTCAAGTATACCATTTTTGGATTCAATTTCTTTCTTTTTTCCCTCTTCTGCCATTCTATTGCCCCCCCTAATTAAAACATTAACTTTCTTCCCTACATCTGTCATAGAATTTGCAAGTTGGACAAAAACACTGGTATCCCTTCTTTTGATGAATCTGATTTTTTAACCAATATGTGATTCTACCTATTATAATATCATACCTCCTACACATTTTTACATACTATCTGCTTTCTAAACATAATTTTGTCATAGATAGTGTACTATAATCCGTTCTTTATCTATGACGTCTGGGTCTTACAGATATTTCCGTATTCTCTGCCACAGCACTTTGCTTAAGGTCCAGTTTCCGATAATCTGTTTCAAAGGATACCTCTTCCTTTGGGAGGAGTTTCTTATTTGCGAAGCTGAAATATTCACTATTATCACCACCAACAATAATATGATCCAACAACGGAATCCCCACCATCTGACATACCTTCGCTATCTGATCGGTAAACATGGTATCATGTTTACTGGGGTTCAATGTACCGCTTGGATGATTGTGCATGATAATCATACCTGCTGCATTTGACAAAATTGCCGTTTTCAGCACCTCTCTTGGCTGTGCAATCGTCTGGTCTACTACACCTATACTACAAATACTGCAGTTAATCGGAATTCCATTTGTTTTCATATTTATAATGCACAGTACTTCCCTATCCATTTCACAGAGATATTCTCCCAACAATTTTACAGCATCCCCGGCATTATGGATTTCGTTTTCACTCATGATCGGTGCATCTTTTACCAGCCGGATGGATGCCATTTCCAGCTGACCCTTATATACTGGTTTAAAATTATTCATCGTCACCCTCCAGACTGATTTCAATAATAAAATCGTTCTCCTGAGAATTGATAAGTTGTACCAATTCTTCCATTGTGTATTCTTTTTCTGTATTCGTCATCTTTTTCTCCTTTACCGGTGCTGTCTGTGTCGTGCTGGTGCCTTCTCAATGTCATCAGAAATACATGGCATTTGCCCCTCTACACGGAGATTAGGAATCAGTTTCTGCAGTTCTTTCATGTATCTGACGGCTTCCGCATTTTTTCGTGTCTCAGGATAATATTTAAGCATTTCAAGATGCATGACACCACCATAAATCACCTCAAAGTCCTCAATTTCCTCTCCGTTATCATCTTCTGTACAGATGTTAATGGCTTTGATTCCATTCAGATTGCAAGCTGGAATGCTCTCCCAAAGTCTTACTGCCTCTTCTGCTCTTTCTATTCCTATGAAACTTTTTCCCAAATCGTGGAATTCTCCACACTCATATACGGATAATGTAGTCTTCATTCTTTTCCTCCCATAAATTTTCCATGCAACAAATTTTTTATATCCTCCAGCTTTGTCATAATGCAAATTCGATCTGTATCTGTCAGGCTTTCCTTCATTGCTATTACTTTAAGATCTTTTTCGATAGCATCCAGCTTATGTATCAGTTCCCTGTATCGGATGGTTGGTGGGCGAATATCTTTTTTACTGGACATCAGATATCTGACATACTGCGACTTCGTCATCCCCACTTTTTCTCTGGCTGCATCCAAGGCACAGACTTCGTCATCAGTCATGGATAAAAACACTCTGCTCATATACTGTCCCCCCTAAAATGGATACGGTTCATCATCCATCGGAGGCATAGAAAAACCATCATCCGGTAGATCAACACTGTCACCTGCTGATGCTCTCTCTACAAAATCAGGCTTGCTCACTGGTTCCTCCTGTTTCTGATCCTTATTCCTTGCGTTATAGGTATACTGACTTGCCGGGAGTCCTACACTTTTTCTTAATTCATTGATTTCGTCAATCGGAACCAACTGAAATTTTGTCTTTTTCCCATCATATTCTGCAGTAATGTACCATTTCCCTTCGATCAATTCCCTCGCAAGCTCCAGCTTCATCTTAAATTCACTTGCCTGTGCAAACTGGCTTAAGAAACCCACAGTATTTTCATAAGTGGTACACACATCCGGATCTTCCAAAATGTAGATCAAAAGATCGGCATTGATACAATGTTCCCCGGCATAATTCAGCAGCCGTTCCACATTTGTGTTGTGGTACTCTGAGTTCATGGCATACATCATGAGTTTTTCCTGATTCGTAAGCTTGTCGAACTTTATAATTTTATTGAGTGAAATGAAACGGTTCCGTAAAATTTCCTTTCGTTTCTCCTGTCTCTTATTGCTCACCGGACTAACCGATCCATAGGACTGTTCAAACTCTGCTACTTCTTTATTGTCCCGGATCCTCTTTGAAAAAAATCTCCTTGTACCAACAGTCTTCATTGTTCTAAGCGCATAGTTTCTCTCTGTCAGTTCCCTGCCCGGATCAAACCCTTTCTTTTCCGGGTCATCTGATTCCAGTTCTTCATAAAAAGAATCTAGTTCCCCACCGTACTTTGCCACACACGCATCAACATCAAGGTAATACTCCGGGTCAACCAAAAACAAACCATCAGACATTTGTTCTTCCGGTCCCACCTCAATAGTACTTGCCACTAAGACCTTACGCTCCAGTTCTTGTCTTACCTTTTCCTGTATTTCCTCATCTTTCTTATGGGGCGGAATAAATTTGTCTCGTAACCCCAGCACCTCAATCAGTTCCATCAAAATCCCGGCAAAGCTCTCCTTTTCAAATTTTACCCTGTCCTGATTCACCGTAAGGAATGGTGGATCCGAACTTAAGTACTCTATTCGTCTCTGCAGATTTCCACCAGACAGTCCCTTTTCAAGGCGTAATGCATCTCTGATACCGGAGATCGTCTCTTCCCCATTTGCCACTAATTCATAGATTTCATAAAAATCCACAAATTTCTTGAGCTTTGACATATCCATTGGCAATGCCCTCCTTTCGTCATTCAACCATATGTGGGGCATTTATGTGGCCAATCCGTATTAGTCCGCAAGCGGAATTGCAATTTTCTTTATAAACAGTTTTCCTGTGAATTTTCGTGCGACTGCACAAAGAAATTCCGCTCCCGGAATCGCCGAAAGTATTGAAAATACTGCACGGTTCCAAAAGCGGAATCAGAAACGACATATAGAAGGAAATACTTAAAAATAATAACAGGATACGCCTAAAGTTGCAGGCAATTTAGGCAAACCATCTGCCTACGGCATCTGGAATAGGGCGATCCCTATAACCCCATTGCTCTCGCCAAAAACATATCGTCAATTTGACGTCTTCGGTTTTATCCATCTGACGTCAGTCTGACACTTTCTTTCTCATTACAAATCTACGTCATCACAACATTTCGCATCAAATATTGTTTCTTCTATCACTTGTACACATTCATCAATATTCTTTTTAATATCATTCCCCCAAAATCTGAGAACTGTCCAGCCTTCATACAGCAATTCTTTATTCACATCGTCATCATGTTCACGGTTTTTGGCAATTTTGCTGATCCAGAATTCTGAATTATTACTTCCCTTCAACTTCTGTTTTAGAATATCCCAATCTTTTCCGTGAAAAAACTCTCCATCACAAAAAATAGCAATTTTATATTTCGGCAGAACAATGTCTGGAGACCCTGGTAGTCCCTTGTAGTTCTTTCTATACCGGTATCCCTTCTTCCACAATGCCTTTCGCAAAGCCACTTCTATCTTCGTGTCTTTTGCTTTAATATTTTGCATATTCTTCTTTCTTTGGTTAGGCGTAAGCACATCCGTCATTTATACATTCTCGATCTCTTTAACATAACTTACAAATTTTTTAACTGTCCAAATTCTGTCCTGTCTGTCTTTAGGGTATGATGTTATATATAATTTTGGCACTACCAAAATAACATTTTCTGCCTGCATCTCATCCATTTGTGCAGGTGAAATTCCCTGCTGCAATGTACACAGATACTTTGGACGATCTCTTAACCGGTCTGCCTCATTTATAATTTGTCTCCATCTGTCCTTACAGGTAGTTTTAGCAGCAAGCGATATAAGTTTATCCGCAGAAAAATCTTCGTTATGATACGCTTTCTCAGAAGGGAAAATAAAATCGGGTCTCTTCCTCTCTTCTGTAATAGCCTGTGCTGTATAATGAATGCCATTTCCATCAAAGATAGCAGCGAGATGATGTTCAAGACTTTTTCCTGCACGGCTCTTTCTTCGATTCAGTACCATATTTGCCATAGAAATAAAGTCTTCGACAGATTCAAATCCTTTTGATACAATCCCCATGTATCGTGCATATTCAAGAGATCTGAATAACGTATATTCCACATTTGTCCAGTCCAAAATCATCTTATCCGGATTCCGCATAATATCCTTTTCATTACCATATACTTTGTTGTAAATACTTCTTGCGGATAATGACATTATTTCTGATGCCGGGAAATCTTCATTAAAAGATTCTATGTATTCCTGAATAACACTTTTCTCTTTTGCTTCTACTGATATTTCTTTGGTATCTATAATTCGATTCGTATCGACCGGGCTGAGATTAAACGTATTTAAAAATTCATTAATTTCTTCATCCGTTTCCAGGAAATAACCACTATAGTCATCAATACTCTGTTTTGTAAATACAAACAAAGCTCCTGTCTGATCCGGTTTCAGAAATGGAAAATCTCTTCCAAATCTTGTTATTCTCAATTCTCCCTTGCTGCTGTAATAGGTAAATGCGCTCTCCGTAACAAGATCATTCTGCCAACGTATTTTAACAAATCGTTTTAGTATATTTTCATTTTCAAGTCTTTCTGTAAACAGCAGTTCCCTTGCACTTATTGAAACCAGGATTCCCACCTGATGTGCTCCAGTCAAACCAGTATCATTTGCTGATAAAAATTTACAAAATGCCATTTGACTATTTAATACGGATTGTATAGCTTGATTTATCAGAGTATTGTCCATAATCCCATATCTCCTTCAGCCATCATGCTTCAAGTTCATTAATTTCCCTAACGATCAATTTTGCAACATTCTCCATAAGCGGTACCACAACTGAATTTCCAAACTGTCTATAGGCCTGTGTATCTGATACAGGAATCACAAAATCCTCAGGGAATCCCTGTAGTCTCGCACATTCTCTCGGAGTAAGTCTTCGTGGGTTTTTTCCCTCCTGCTCAATTAATATCTCCGATCCGTCTTTATAATATCTTGCACTTAATGTTCTTGTAATACCATCCCTCGGAGCTATTCCATATCCAAATCCATTACCAGCAGCCCGATGTTTTGCTGCATAATTCTGTAAATAGATCCATAATTTATCCGTTAATGTATATTTAGGATCTACGCTCTTTTCCAGGATATCATCTAATACTGGCTTTGGTTTTTTAGGCTTGACATCAAACTTAAACTGGATATTATCTCCATATCGTTTTCTGTCAAATCCAACAATAATTATTCTTTCTCTATGCTGTGGCACATAGTTTTGTCCGTCAAGGATCTGATAATATACTTCATAATCAAGTTCATCCAAAGATTCCATAATTATCCTGAATGTATTGCCCTTGTCATGACTGCATAAATTCTTAACATTCTCTAGCATAAACGCCTTGGGTCTTTTCGCCTTAAGAATTCTGCATACATCAAAGAACAAGGTACCTTGTGTTTTATCTTCAAATCCTGTGGCTCTTCCCATACTCTGCTTTTTGGATACACCTGCGATAGAGAATGGCTGGCAGGGAAATCCAGCCACTAAAATGTCATGATCTGGAATATCCTTTTCTGCATCTACTTTTGTAATATCTCCGTCTGGTTCATCCCCAAAGTTTGCCTTATATGTCTGCTGACTATATTTGTTCCATTCACTTGAGTATACACATTTTCCGCCTGCCCGTTCATAGGCTATTCTCATTCCTCCAATTCCTGCAAATAAATCTATAAATGTAAATTTCTGTTTCTTTGCCATTACCTGATCCTTTTATGCCTTTCTTTATTCGTCTTACCTGCCGTTCAGCTTCTCTTGCTCAATAAATGCATCTAATGAAATACCAAAATCATCACATCCATCCGGGAACATTTTGATGGCTTCATCCATTGACATACCATATGTTTCTTTGCCATTATCTGTCCTTGTGCCGTATCCAGCGCAAACAACTCCAAAATTAAATTCGCAGTTATCACAGCACATCTTAACTAACTTGTCTCCCGGATTTGCTTTCATTCTTTTATATAAATCACTCATTCCAATCACACTCCCTATTTTCTCTGACATATAATGCTGCTTGTCCTAGTTCAGAATTCCCGAAATCATACATTATTTCTACTCTACGTCTTAAGCAGCAGACTTTCATAATCTCGTTCATACCATCCGATCTCCTTCCCTGTCTTTCATTCACATAAGGAATTATGCCGGTATTTGTGTCCCTTTTTCTTCTCTTAATCAGCCAAAATTTCAGGTATTAATACGATTGCGCACGGTATTGCCATTAGCACGATTAATACGATGGAAAACAGCGGATTTACAAAACCTGCTACCCCTAATCCCAGCGTAAGGATAATTCGATTCTTGACATACAAAAACAGGACATTGATCGCTATCTCACATATTGTAAGAATAATCCGCTTTTTCTTACTGCTTAGTCCCATGCACATATAGAAGATTAATGCTGAAAATCCTACTGCTATGCAATAGGTTAATGCATATCTGTCCGTCAGATATCTTTCAAGCTGATTATCTATGAGCGGTATAATTTTTGATGCCCGGAAAAATATAATGATGGTATATGCCACCGACAAAGCTGCCATAAAACCAAACCTTATTAGTTTATTCTCTCCGACCTGTTTTAACCAAAAATATACAACTGCTCCACCCAGAATATACATAACTAATAAAAGGAAAAATCGGTTCATACTGGAAACGTATAGTTGTACATCTTCAAATGCTCTCCCATATTCATAGCCTATCCTTTTCGTGATAAAACCCACATTGTAGAAATTAAAACACATAGCTACCACACTGGCTATGAGGACTGCGTACATTCCTCTCACTACTTCATAAATAAGGTTTCCATTATAAATCGGTCTGCTTTTTACTGGAGTTTCTTTTCTCTCATATCCGCAGTGTGGGCATTTATTCATGGTACTGGATATTTCTTTTCCACAATTTTCACACTTTATCAATGCCATTATCTTCTCTCCTTCATTTCAATAAGAGCTGCAAGAATGTCTTCATTCTGTTCTCTGACAACAAGATCCGGCAATGCCACAACATATAAGCATCCCATAATTCCAAAAAAGAAAACAATCGGAAAAGCATGAGCTTCTGCCTGTCCCTTCTTAATAGCCACGCCATTCATAATTGAGGCAAAAAGAATCCTTAACATAATAGCCACAAGAATAATGATTACATAAATCAATACTACCATTGCATTCATCATATTTTCTCCCTCTTTCTAAGAAATTCTCTGTTGGTTTTTAAATACTGCGTTAGTCGATACAAAATAAATTTTTATGCTGAACTTCCACGATCTTCACATCCGTTCCCTGATTGGTTTTTACTTCGGATTCCTCAATGTTTTTCCCATTTATTCTGATTGCGGATACATACAGCGAAAGAAGCGGAAACTGCATGGATTTTATGAGGTCATATATTTTTTCATCCTTTGTGACAAAGGAGACCTTGGAAGTACTCGTAAAGTTCTGCTCCTTCATAAGAACTGCCATGATGTCTTCCCTGGTGATATTTTTCTTGGTTACCGGGATAAAATACCATTTTTTTACCGGTGCATTCTCTATTTCAATCCGTACCGGTTCCCTATCCTGATATCCTTCATAGGTAAAGGACCATTCATAGTCACTGTTCATAAGATTCACAAGTACCGGCATAAGCAGATACTGCCCTGCATCGTCTACCTTACCCTTCAAGGTTTCTTTCCGCTCATGCTTTTCCGGATCATACCCAGCTGCTGCAAGAAGTTCATCAAAGGATACGTCCTCTGTCGCATCAGCAATTTTTTCTATCGTCCCGATGGTAGGCGGTTTGTCCATCATTGCGTTTATATACTTATTGATATAGGAACGGCTAAGTCCGGCATCCTCACAGAACTGTTTCTGATTCCTTCTCCCCAGTGCCAGTTTTAGAAGTCTTCCATACTCTTCTTTCTGAAACGGATTCTCTGCATACTCTTTTCTAAGCATAAATCATCCTCATTTACTTTGGCTTTTTAGTTTTTCATACCCTATTAAAATGCTTTCCCCGGTTTCCGTAATTCTCTCAAGGATCGTTACAAGCATCTCCTGTGTGATTCCCTTCGGAAGGATGGTATAATCTACATCTTTCCCCCAGTTTTCCTTATATTTCTTTTCCAATACTCTGATTCTTTCCAGTGCTTTTTCATTCACCATTTTTGAGTCTCCCAAAGAGAACTTTTTAGACCTTTTTCTCATTTTAACACACCGCTATTTCGATTGCACTCTTTTTGTGTTCTATGTGGAATCTTTCTTATTTCATGTGTGCTCTGATTGCTCTATATTTTATTTTTGCTCTTGACATTGTGTGTTTTATGTGTTTTATTATTTCATAGAACACACTTATTGTGTTTTATGAAGTGTTTTATATGTTTACAGAACACACTTTTTACATTTACTTTTAAATATTTTACGGATTACGTGTTTTGTGTCCCACATATCCGGTAGAAAGGAGGCTTCTTATGGCAAAGTACATATCGGGATCTGCAAAAAAGGGAACTACTACCTATTACTTTGTAAAAGATGCAACTACCGGAAAGCTGGATACAGACTGCACAAGATACTTAAAACATAAGGTCAGGCAGAACCGGGCAAACAATACCATAAAGCGCATTGCCTACATCCTGCCCTTCTACATGAATTTCTTATCTGACAAAGGGCTTACCCTTCGGGCGGTTTCAGATCTTAAGTTTTCCGAGCAGTCCGAACACTTCTCTGATTTCCTCATGGAAGTGAAAAAGGGTGCCCATACCGGGAGCATGAAGGAAGTAAAAAATAATACCGCAAACTCCTATTTACAGGCAGTGTTCGGGCTATACGATTTTTTACACCGTGACGGCACTCTCCCCTACCTAAAAGTACTGGATGACAGAAACTTTTCTTATGTTACGGACATAGGCACCACCAGTTATTCCACCTACAAAACCTTTGACGGGTACTTAAGACCCAACAAACACACTGCCCGTACCGTCACCAAGGAAGAGCTTTTTGCTATCTTAAACGCCTGCTCCTGCAATCGTGACAGACTTTTACTTCTTCTTTTGGAAGAGACCGGGCTTCGTATCGGGGAGGCACTTGGAATCAAATACACCGAAGACATAGATTTTGCAGGCAGGCGCATTTTTGTCAGATACCGCACAAACAATCCAAACGATGCGCACGCAAAAAACGCCGAAGAGCGCTGCATGAGAATCAGTGATTCCACCTTTGCTCTTTTGAATGTATATCTTGCGGAAAATGCGGCCCTCTTTGAAAAGACGGACTACCTTTTCATCGTATTACATGGAAAAACGAGGGGAAATCCCTTAAGTGCCAATTCCTTTTACACGTGTCTTGAGACCATCGGAAAAAAGGCAGGGCTTACCGTGACAAACCATATGTTACGGCATTATTTTGCAAATTCCAGAAGAGAAGCCGGTTGGGAGATTTTAGACATTTCGCTCTCCATCGGTCACAAGAGTATCAAGACCACCATTGACTATTTAGATGAAGAAAGCAGGTTAGTGGAGAAAGCGCAGGAACAGTACCTTACAAGAAACGAAGGGACGATTCCAATTTCCGACTTTCTATAGGCTTGTGGTATTTTATTCTTTTTATCCACCTTGTAAAGCCTTTTACTTAAAATCATCCACTTACTTGACAAGGTATCAAAAAAGAATCGGTGGGTAACCAAGCCCACAGAAAGGGGACTTCTCTTAATTCTTAAGAGTCTGACAGGATGGACAAGCAGTTAAAAATCGTTAAAAATTCATACACCTTAGAAGAAGAGATCTCCTATGCCACCTCTTTATTTCCGTCAAAGGCTGTGCATCTTGTGACGGCTCTTACGTCACTTTCGATCTCTTCTTTAACGGAAGTGACGGTTCCCATTTTAATTTCCTACAATCGTTTTGTTTTCCGGGAGTTTTTCGGAAAACAAAACAAGTACAGTTCCTACAAAGGAGATTTAGAATGTGCCATGTTTTCCTACTTTTCTGCCACCGGGCACGCTCTTTTTAAGATGCCCTTCCCAGTAGCGCTAGAGGATTCCGTCTACAAAAAGCTGATGGTTTATCTCATTGCTTCCGGGATCACCTCATTCGATCAGATAGATGATTCCTTACGGTATTCCTACGGCGAATATGTACAGCTTACGGTGCCAAAGAAAGCCACCTCCCACACAAAAGGGATGGATCTTGTGAAGCTTTCCCTCATAAAAAGTCAGAGTTTTGCAAGAACACCGCACTACGACAATGCACTGTTTTACCTGGCTTATTACCCGGACTATGAGATTGCTTACCGGTTTTTCTATACGGCAAGGAAGGAATTTCTTTTCTTTGATTTTACAAGGTCTGTACCGGAAAACATGAAACGGCAGATTTTTATCTGCCTTATGGAAACACTGCAGGAAAAAAAGGAATGTTCCAATCACCTGCTCTTACAGCATTACATTACACCGCTTTACTACTTTTACGATTTTTGCTGTGAAATGCACATAGAGGATATCCAAAAGATCCCAAGGAAAGAAGCCAACCGGTTCCCAGAGTACTTATCTACCCACATGGATGCGATCTCCAAATCTGCCACGCAGGTATTATACCGGGTACGAAAGCAGCTTTTCCTCTCTGCAAAGGCTACAGACTTTTCCTCTTACGTGTGGTTTTTAGAGCGTTTTTCCTTGGAAGAGACAAGAGTAAATCCCACCAGAACCATTGATGCCTTTTACTTTGACGATGTGGAAAATCCTTTTCACAGAGAGATCTTCCAAAATTACATGAAGTACTTGTTGGTATTATCCCCGAAGTACTCCTTAAGAAAGGTCCTTATGAAATACTACATGGTAAAAGACTTCCTACGATTTTTGGACGAAAGAAATATCCTGCTTTCTGCACTTACGGAAAGTGCCATCAAGGAATTTATCTCCTATCGGGCGGACTTAGAACTGCAGCCGGAAACTTTCAATACTACACTGATTGATTTAAGTTCTTTCCTTCGCTGCATTGCCCTACGGGAAAATTTACAGATACCGGATTTTTCTTTTGACTACTACCTAAAAAAGACCTTCTCACTTCACCATGACAGGTCGGTGCCGGAAGACGAGGTGGATGCGATCCTTACAATCCTCTACAAGTTCCCGGAATCTCTGGGGCTGATGTTTTTAACCCTGTATTCCACAGGGCTTAGAATCAACGAGGTCTGCTCCTTAAAAAGGGATGCTCTCTTTACAGACAACGGCACCTGCTTTTTAAAAACCTATCAGTACAAGATGCGGACGGAAAAAGTAATCCCCATCCCGGAAGATCTCTACTTTTTACTTACCCGGTACCTAAAAAGAACAGATTCCTCTTCGGTTTACATCTTTCCATCCATAAAAAATGCGGACAAACCGTTCCAGGCAGCCACTTTTTCCATGCAGATGAAAGTTTGGCTTAAAAAATACCGTCTGACCGACCACATAGATTTCAGATCTCACGACTACCGGCACACCATTGCGACCGATCTTTACGATTCCGGTGTCGGGCTTCCCACCACCAGAGAATTTGTCGGTCACAAAGACGAGAACATGACAAAGAAGTACATTGACCACCGTCCGTCCAAGATCGACAGACTACAACAACAATATTTTTCGGAGAATGACTTATGAAACTATACTTTACTGACCTTATCTGTTTTCAAAAGAACCCTGCAAATGTCCCCTGCAAGCAGGCTTTCAACTTAGACAGGCTCCCTACGCTTTCCTTAAAAAACGACTTTGCAGCCTACATTTTTGACAGAGGATGCACCCTGTCCTATTCCTCTCTTCGTTCGGAATGCGTACAGTTTCATACACTTTCGGACTTTTTGAGCGAGGAATACCCGTATCTTACATCCCTCACGGAGGTTCCACTGGATGCCCTGCAGGGAAATTTAAAACGCTGGCTTTTAAAAAAGGGACTGGCTCTTAGCTACAAAACCTCTCACCCGGATTGCAAAAAAGAAACCTACGGTGACAATCCCATACTCCACTTCCTTACAAATGCTTACGGGTATTTCGGGGGAAATGACGGGACTGTTTTTTCCAAAGATAATGACATCTGGCAGCTTAATAGCCTACCCTTCCCGGTAAATGTTTCTCCGGTAAATGGCCCGAAAAGCTTGAACTTTTCAAAAATCGCACATCCTTCCCTGAAAGAACAGATCAAGGAAGCCGTCTACTACAGGCTGAAACGTGCATCCGCTGCCACGGTATCTGCAGAACTTTATGCCCTGCGAAAGCTTTGTGAATTTTTACATACTTCCCACGAAGACTTCACGGATTTTACCCAGTTTAACAGAGCTCTTCTGGAAGAGTACCTAAGTTACCTCTACCTGGAAGCCGGGCGGAAGAAGAATTATACCTCAGAACTTTCCCACTTAAAAACCGCCCTTGAAACCTTGGGAAAGCTCTATGAAAGCGAACATCTAAAGACACTGTTTCTTCCCACGGATTTTTCCAAGAAGAAACTCCCGGTATTTACCTTTTATTCCGATGCAGAGCTTTCAAGGTTACATGAAGCCTACAAATTCCTGGATAAACAGACCGCACGGATCCTGCTACTCCACGAACTGCTTGGGCTTCGGATTTCCGATACGCTCTCACTGAAAGTAACAGATATCGTTATGGAGCCAAAGCCCCACCTTAAAATCCTGCAGCAAAAGACTGGTAACTACCTGAAAAAATCGATCAATAACGATATCCTGCTTCTTTTAAATGCCAGTATCAAAGAAACTTATGAAACCTACGGAGAACAGGAATACATCTTTGTCTGTGACAAGGATCCAAAGTCCCCTCTTCCCTACAAAACGGTCTATTACAGACTGCAGGTTTTAATCAATACCCATGATTTAAAAGATGACCATGGAAATCCACTGACTGCAGGGACTCACATTTTTAGAAGAACCTACGGCAAAAAGCTCTGTGATCTGAACCTGGATGATGTAACGATTGCTTCCGTGATCGGTCATCACGGCACCGGATCCGTTGCAAACTACCGCCGTATGAGTTCCAAAGTACTGGCTGCAAACACGAAAACTGTCATTGATAAACGTAACGACAAAATTCACAAATACAGGAAAGGATGGATGAAATGACAAACTACACAAATATGTTGCGCATGAACGAAAAAGCCTGCGAGGAAAAGCGGATCCTTGCAATCGACACCATAAGACGCATGGTACGGGACAACGAGCAGATCACGATCTGCGAACTGACCAAACAGACCGGGCTCTCCCGTTCCTTTTTCTACAAAAATGCCGTGGTAAACATGGAATTAAATGCTGCCCTCAAAGCACAACAGGGCAAGATTCTTTCCAGTAAGAGGGACAAGAAATTAAACGAAGCCCTAAAAGAAACGGTAAAACTGCAAAAGGACGAGATTGAAAAACTCCGCATGGAGAAATCAAGACTTACCTTTGAAATTAAGAGACTCAAAAACGAACAGCAAAATGACTTAGACTATTCACTTATTGAAAAACTTTAATCACAGGAGGAATGAACATTATGGCAAGTTATATTATTGGAGTAGACGTAGGATACGGTAATACCAAAACGGCGCACAGCTGCTTTTCTTCGGGAATTAAGCTGCTTTCTTCAAAGCCCCCGATAAGCACCAGAGTAATTGAGACCACTTCCGGTTTCTATACCATCGGAAACGGTAAGCTCTCCATCCAGAGTTCCAAAACGGAAGATGAAAATATGCGTGCACTTACCATGGCTGGCATTGCGGAAGAATTAAAACGCACCCATACCACCGTTGCAGATGTTTACCTTGGATGTGGTGTACCCTTAACCAGAATGGGGGCAGAAAAGCAAGCTTTCCTTGACTATTACAACAAAAACAGACGGATGGTCTACAAATACGAAGATGTTACCTATTCCGTAAATCTTCTCTCTGTCGATGTATTTCCACAGGGGTATGCCGGAGTAGTAGCAAAGCTCCCCGAACTTAAGAAATCCGTGGTCATCGTTGATATCGGCTCCTGGACAATAGAGATCCTTCCCATTGAAAACTATGTGCCGGACTTGACCAGATGCAAGTCCCTTACCATGGGTACCATCACCTGCATGAATGACATTAACGAAGCCTTAAGACAAAATCTTGGAAAAGAAGCAGACGAATCCACCATCAAAGAAATCATGATGTACGGTACCAGTGATATCCCTGCAGAATACTTATCCATCATCAAATCCGGACTACGTGACTATGTAACATCCATCATGGATACCTTACGGGCATTAAATTTCAATCCCGATCTGACCCAGTTTGTATTTATCGCCGGTGGTGCATCCATCATGAAGCACTTCTTACCGGAATCGTTTAAAAGAAACTGCGTCATCATTGATGACGTACATATCAATGCAAAAGGATATGAAGACTTAATCCGTAAGAAAATGGGAGGCAGGGCATGAATGTAAAGCGTAAAACTGTCCGCTTTCAGGATAATGCTTCCGATCTGGCTGTCTATGAGGCAATCTCTGACTATAAGTCTTATGGCTTCCGGTCAGAGAGCCACATGGTCGTTGAGGCAGTAAAGCAGTTTATTCACAAAGATGGCTCTGCCATAGATTCCGAGGAGCTGGCAGATCTGATCGTCCAAAAGCTCTCCGGGAAAATAACTCTTTCCGAAGTTGCTACTGACACGGCAGATGCTCCCACTTCCGAGGCAGCCTTTGATGCAGCCCTAAATTTCCTGGAAGGATTATAATTGTAACAGCAAAACTAAGCTTCCCCTTACCTGTCATTGTATTTCAAAAATTTGTGTGCTATAGTAACAAATATCAGCACTACCACCCGTTTGGAATATAGGTCCTACAATGCATAGCAATTTTACGACTGGGGGATTTATGATGAACAACAAACTGCCTAAAGAACAGGAAACATTCAACGAAGAAACAATCTCTGCTCTGAATGAAGTGGACGAAATGCGTAAGCATCCGGAACAGTATCCGTCCTATACATCTGTTGACACGATGTTTGATACTTTATTAAAAGAAGATACTTCTAAATAAATAGAAAGCCCTGGCATTATGCCAAGGGCTTTTGTCATCTACTCTCGTTTCAATCTTTCTGCGTACCTCATCAGTAGAATATCCGATGGCTAAAAGCAACTCGATACACTAGATTCTATATATTTCTTTTTATTTTTAACTACTTTTTAACTACCTATTTCAAATTATTTGTAAGAATTTGTCGATATTTGACATATATTGAGTAGAGGGACAAAATTCCTACTATATGACTAAGGTTACGAAAACAATGAATAACGAAAAAATACTGGATGAATTAAATGACAAACTTGATTATATGCTGGATCACCTAGAGGATTATACCGATAACGATATTAAATCTATCGTAAATCAGATGAATGAATTGTATCCTGCTGATCCCATGCCACCTGTTCCTATAGAAGAATCATTAAAAGATTTCTGGGAATTTGTTGCCAAACGGGAAGAGGAAGAACGTATTCTCTCCCAGTGTCTTCCTAAAAATGTTTCTAATCTGGATGACATATGTTCATTTAGGCTTTATAATTGTCTTAAACTGTTTCGTAGGGGGAGGTTTTCATCATGAAACAAAGTGGTTTTGGCATTGCATCCTTAATACTGGGTATTGTAGGACTTGTGTTTTCCTGCTTTATCGTAGGTATCATTCCTGCATTTCTTGGTCTTATTTTCGCAATCATTGCTCTTTGCCAAAAGAATACGAAAAACGGAATGGCGATTGCAGGTCTTATATGTTCCATTATAGGCATTGTCTTTTCTGCTATTATAATTCTTCTTGGCATCGCCGGATCTGGCAACACCAGTCAGACTGTATCTACAAATAAAAAGCAGGAAGAAGTAAGAAGCTCTTCCGCTCAGACTGAATCTACCATGATTTCCCCGGGCTATTCCTTTGATACAAACGGAGTTACTGTTACAATCAATGATTTTAATCTCGACTTTACGGATTACGATGACAATTATGGCTTATATGCTCCTTCCACTGGGAAAAAATATATTTGCATTGAAGTTACTTTTACGAACAATGCAAAAACTGACCGCTATGTTAGCAGTATCGACTTCCAGTGCTATGCAGATGATTCCATCTGCGATGAAAAATATGGTCTTGATTCCGATTCTTTTATTGGTACAAGCCTCTCTTCCGGCAGAAAAACCAGTGGACGAATCTACTATGAAGTGCCGGAAGATGCTCAGAGCATTGAATTAGAATATGAAACAGATTTCTGGACTGACCATAAAGAAATCATGAAACTGCAGTAAACGAAATATTACTGAGGAAAACAAAATGGCAAAGGATCAACGATTTGAAAAAATATATTCACAGGAACCATGAACGTTACGGAAATCTGGGTGGATAAAGAGACCGGCGTAAACTATTTATATCATGCAAGTGGCTATTCCGGCGGTCTGACACCATTATTAGACAGAGAAGGATATCTTCGCCATGGCAGACGTCGTCATCTCCCGTGCCGGGGCCAACGCGATCTGCGAGCTCCTCGCATTGAAAAAGCCGAACATTCTCATCCCTCTGCCTGCTGCCAGCAGCCGCGGAGACCAGCTGTTGAATGCCGCTTCCTTCGAAGCACAGGGCTACTCCATCGTTCTCAATGAGGATGATATTACGACGAATCTGTTGGTCGACAAGGTACACGAGCTGTACTTCAACCGCCAGAAATACGTCGAAGCAATAGGACGCAGCCACCAGATGGATGCCGTGAAGACGATCATGGATCTCATCGACCATGCGGTGGAGAAATAATATAGGGCAAAATTATAGCCGGGCTTTGCATTATCGTGCAAAACCCGGCTGTTTTTATACTTACTTGTGGTTCTTTATGCTTTTTATTTACCTACTTGTTCTTTCTGTCCACTGACGAAACAGCCCACAATAGCAAGCACCGCTGTAACCAACGTAGTAATGATCGTCGCATTGATCTGACCGATCAGTTCGGAATGTCCAAATGCCACAATATTGTTCAGGTAATCTGCATAGCTTCCGATGGTCTCCGTAAGAGTAATAAAGTAAAACAATGTTACCGAAATCAATACGGAAGAGAGCAGTTCAAACACTCCAATCTGCAGAAACAGCTGCAATGCACCTAATACACAGCCCAATCCTAATCCCAACAGGATCTTCACATCGTATTTTCCCAGTGCAGATGCATACACCAGATAGGTTATCAGTGAGATCAGGCAAAATACGGGGACTATTGCCTGAATATAAAATCCCACGGTCTTATTTTTTAATAGATTCACTGCTTCTCCTCCTTTCCGGTACCCTGTTTTCTCTTCACTTCACTGATGACATACAGCACAGCAAGTCCTGCCGTAGTAATTGCAAACACAACGATCAACACCTTCAATGCAATACTCCACCAGGGAGTGATGGATACGATACGGGTATCCGATGACAGTCCGTTAATTGCTGCTGAATGGCTGAATACATAGATCGTGTTTTTCGCCATATCGCGCAATCTCAGCAGAGCATTACCATCGTCAGATGCGTTAATGTAATCTACCAGAGCCGGTCCCGATACTTTATCAAAATCGAAACAGATCAGATCGGAATAGCCCATCAGCTGATCCACAAAATGAGACGCATAATCCGTCACTGCTGCATCTGTAATCAGGTGCCCCTTGAATCCCCATTCTCTTCTCACGACACCATAGTTCAAGGCTTCACACGCAGGAGAATAGGTCAGTCCCTGTCTGCCATAGATTCCCATGGCTCCCAGCACACCACCGAGATCATCACGCATCGCACCCTCAAAGCCTCTCAGAGATCCCTCTCGGAATGCCTGCTCACGGTAAAAATAGCTGATACCATTTCTCTCCGTCTCAAAATCATTTCCCGCAAAATGCTTCGGTCCGGCGATAACTCCTCGCTCCTGTTCCGCGGACAGAACGATTTTCCCAACATAATAATTCACATTGGAATCCTCTGAATAGTATTCCTCATTTCTACCGCTGAACGGAGTACGTCTCAGATCCAGACCTCCGGTCCATGCTTCGTTACATCCTTGGAACAGTACTTCTTCACCCTGCAGGAATCCTCTTTCCTCCTGCAGATCCTTATTCCAGCTGGCGGCAATAACGGAGGTATAATTCCCACCGAATTCTGTATAAGTATTCGGATTCTTCTCTTCATCCGTTCCGAACCCGAGCAATTCAGGGAATGACACATCGGATCCGTTACATCCGTCACTGGAATGTGTCTCCGGAAGCACAATAGAAGATACCTCCGAACTTCCCTGTACATTCGGGAACAAAGATGCCATTTCTTCGACGGTCATCTGATCAAGGAATGCATTCCACGTCTCTGTATCGTCATAGTCTACGTCTTTCATCATGGCAAAGGTATATCCATTATCAGCTTCTCCCTGATGCATTTCTGCTGCAGAAGGTGCATCCTCTGCCTTCTGGTACACTTCACCCTGCAATTTTGTCTGCATCTCCTCTCCAGCCACCGGCACACTGACTGCTTCGGTGGGGAAAGTCGCTGCCCAGTCAGAACGGCTGAGATAAGTGATCGTAACTCCGGTATCCTCCGACCAGTAATTGATATCCTGTTCCTCAAAACGATTCGTTACTCTCTCTCCGGTTGCCTTGCTATATGCATAGCTCTCAGAGTCCGGATCTCCGCTTGCAGGCACACCATCACGGAACTGATAAACACAACTACTGTTCAACGAGCTGTCCTCCGTGCCGTCCTGATCGAACATTCCGGTATATCCTTGTACCGCGAGAATATTATTCAGAGCATCATGTGCACTTTCGCCTACGGCAAAATAATAATCACCAGCACTTAAGATATATCCCTTCGCCTGATTCTGATCATAACTTGCCAGAAGATAGCGATCTACCGGAACCAATACCGTCTCTGTTTCATCCGGACCAAGCAAAGCGCTCTTCTCGTAACCCACAAACTGGATTGCACTCTTCTCTACTTCGTTGGTCTGCTCATAGGTTCCATAAGGAGTCTGGGCATATACCAGAACTGCACATTTTCCGGGCACCGATCCGGTATTACGTACCTGAACTTCAACCAGATACTGATCCGCATCTTCATCGTACTTCACATCCGTAATCTGCTGTTCAAAATCAGTATAGGACATTCCCCATCCAAATGTGAAGCACATCTCATCCGCATAATTCCAGTCACCTTCCGAGCGGAAACCACCTACCTCCGAGGATGCGTTTCCGTTACCCATAATGCAGTCTGCATATCGTGTTTCATAATATTTATAACCAACATAAATATTTTCCTGTTCCACCGTCACATACTGCGTCTTTTCATCAGTGATAATACCATCTTTGTACATTGTGCTGACATTCGACCATGTCGGTGCATTTCCACACGCATTTACGATTGCCGGGGAAGACAGCGAACTGGCTGCAAAAGTATCGCTCAGACGTCCTGAGGGATTTACCTCACCATCCAATATCTTTACAACACCGGTCAAACCTGTATTTCCCGGAGAACCAATCCAAAGGCAGGCATCCACATCATAATCATCCAACCAGTCAAGTTCCATAAAATACGTAGTGTTAATAATGACTATGATCTTGTCAAAATGCTCCTTTACAATCTCCAGCATATCTTTTTCATTCTGATGCAATGCCAGGCTGCTGATCGTCTCTCCACTGGTCTCGTCTACTTCACTGACCGGCATATCACGACCTTCACCTGCTTCTCTGGAGAGCACAACAATTGCTGCATCGTTATAATCATCCAGCGAATCCATTACTTCGTCCGTATAGATGCTTTTCGGTGCCTCACAGTTGCCTGTTCCCATATAGTTCTTGATTCCATCGCCCCATGGCGGGAATCCCCCTTCTCCTGTCCGTGGCGCCATACTGCTGTAAGCATTGTACAGAATATCGTTCACCTGAAATCCTTCGTTGCTCAGTGCCTCGTAGAAATCAACTGTCAAATCCCCGTTTTTATAGGTTCTCGATCCCGCTGCCGAGGTATGATACAGAGGATTATACGCGGCAAATCCAAACAGACTGACCTTACCGCCGGTCGTCAGTGGTAACGTTCCGTCATTGGACAATAATACTGCTCCTTCCTCTTCCTCCCTTTGAATGTGATCGTATACATCTGCCTCCAGTTTTTTCAGGTTCTCCTCTGTAAAGTCCCCATAAGAACTGGGATAGGCAGCCGTTGTATCTGTGCTGTCAGAATTCGACACCATTTTTGATGTCTTTACCCCTAAAAATGAATTTACCTGCGATGCATAGCTTTCTGCACATACAGATCCAAAAGAAGTAAAAGCAAGCAAAAATGCGGATACACTGGCAGTTCCACGGAGCACCAGATTACTTTTATTTCTTTTTCCCATAATTTTCCTCCCTTTCTTTGAATTACGCTATGTGTACACCAATATCGTTGAATTCATTGTAGGAGAAGCCAATTAAAAGCACAATATGTTATACCTATGCTGTCTTTCTGTGTGCATATCCTGCAACATCAGGCAAGCGGAATCAATATTTGCAGAGTAAAAATATTGTTTTTGGTACTCACTGTGACCGTTCCGTTATATTTTTCCACAGTATAGCGAATGCTTTTCATGCCATAGCCATGATCCTGTTTATTCTGCTTCGTCGTTCGGGGAATCCCATTCCGGAATTCCAGATCGCCCTGATAATAATTTTGAAACTGAATAACCAGTATTTTCTTCTGATATATCGCTTTCACACTGATCACACGCTGCTGCGGATCCTCCAGTCTGCTCACCGCCTCGATTGCATTGTCCAGCGCATTACCAAAAATACCGTAGATATCTTCCGCTTTCATAAAATTCATCCGGCTTCCATCCACCATGCAGGACCACTGGATTTCATGATTTTTGCAGAACAATCCCTTTTCCATCAAAACAACATCCAGCGCCCTGTTACCCGTCTGCAGGGAAACATCGTAGATCATGATATCCCGTTCCAGTTCCTGCAGATATTCTCTTTTTTCGGTCTCATCTGTGATATCACTCAGATTGTGGATCTGATATTTCAGGTCATGACATTTACGGTTAATATTCTCAATCGTATCACTGGTGATCTCATATTGCCGTTCCTGTTGCTGCCACATAAACCGAATTCCATCCAGTTCCCTCTGCAGGCTCAAATTTTCCTTTTGATTTAACTGTACCCACAGGACATAAAAACAGCACAATCCATCTGTCATTCTGTAGATTACCTGCTGCCAGATTCCTGCTTCGAATCCGTCGATTCCGCTGTTATTCATAATGCTCAGCATCCAGACCAGCATAACGATCGTCAGCATCGAAAACAACGAACGTCTTGTCACAATGAATCTGCCTCTGTGCGTAAGTCTCCTTGCCAGGAAAATATAAAACAACACATAGACAATCACAAATATAATTATCGGAACAGCAAAACTCTCTCCCCATGCAATCTGAAATATGATATACATATCAAAAGCTATATGCTGCATTCCCACAGCAAAGATCATGCAATAGACCGCTTCCGATACCGGAACCTTTAATCCATTCCAGCAAAACAGCGCTGCAACGACAATATACACCGCCCAATAAATAAAATACGCAATTCCTCCCTCCGGGATTCCAAAGATCGTATTGTAGCAAAAAGTTCCTACGATAAATATTGCCGAAAACAATCCTGTCCGCAAATAAAAATGAAGTCTCTTTTCCGCAGGCATCATAAATACCAGACACGCCAGAATAAGCTGTACCGTATAAGATATCCGATTCCAATATTCTACCATTCTTCTCTGATTCCTCCCATGTAATTCGCCAGTGCCTGCAGGAACTCTTTTTTCCTCGGTCGGCTTATTTTCAGCCACACCCCACCTACATTCACATCATCTCTTTCCACACATTCAACGTATTTCAGATTTACAAGATAGCAGTTATTGCATCTGCAGAACGAATATTGCTCCAGTTCTTTTTCTGCATCTTTCATTGTCATTTTCTTTTTTAATACTTCATTGCCTGTGTGATAATACAAATAATGTCCATTAACTTCTACATATCGCAGTTCATCCGTGGTAATTCTGCGCATCCCGTTCTCCGTAGTAATAATGATTTTTTTCGTCTTTCTGCTGTTCACCAGATTTGCCAGATTTTTTATTTTCATGGAAAGCGAAAAATAGTTGACCGGTTTCAATATAAAATCAAATGCCTGCACCTCGTATCCACGGATTGCCATCTGTGCCATATTCGTTATGAAAATAATAAATACCTGCGTATTATTTTTCCGGATTTCCTTAGCAATTTGGATTCCATTTTTCCCTTTCATGTCAATATCCAGACAAATCAGATCAAAAGAGTCGTCCTTCGCCCGGAGAAACTCTTCCCCGGACAGGAATTTCTGTACCTCCATCGGCTCTTTCAGTTCTGCTCGTATTCTCTTAAAACATTCCGCAAGCCTGTCCTGATCCCTGACCTCATCATCTATAATTGCCGCTTTCATAGCTTCCACCCTCTCCTGATATATCTTTTCATTAGTGCAAAACAAGGGCATGATACCCTGCATAGCTTTGTGGATACCATCCCCTGTATTTTACCATATATTCTGTTTATTTTCCATGTTCCCTTTCGCCCTCCGGGAATATTATTTTAAAGACAAAGAAATAAATGACCATCGACACACCGCCGGTGATAAAAGTAACCAATAGATTATAGACTGCTGGTGTGAAATATATCTGCGCCAGCGGTATCCATAATCCGTTCACCGCATTACATACAAAAGATATCAATAACCACGCAATAAAGTACCAGAAAATCTGCCATGATATCTTTCCTTTGCTGTGGAACGTAATATTCCTCTGCAAGGGAAAATTGATACACTGTGCCAGAAATGTTCCCAGTTCATAGCTGAGGAAATATCCCAATCCACCACCTATGAGCACGGTACCCTCAGCATCTTTTAACACCTCATACCCTAAAATATTCCACTTATAATCGATGTTGCCAATGTGAATGGGAATCTGTGGCCACATAAACTCTCTGGCTGCCAGTGTTTTTCCAAACAAATAAGGTAAAAAGGTAAATGCCAGATATTGGAATATCGTAACACTCATACTGAATACCCAGAAATAAAACAACTGATAAACCCATTTTGCCAGTTTAGGATGTGACTGTTCAAATTTCTTCCACCGTTCTTTCATCGCTTATCCTCCCTGCCGTACATCTAATTACACTCGAACTTTTATTTTGGTTTCTGCCGTTCCGTAGCTTCCGGTCGCCCGAACCGTTATCTCTCCCATCTCCTGAGGCTGAATGATTGCCAGCGCTTCTCCATAATAGGTATCCGTCACATCGCCTTTATAGCTCCTCTCATGATAAGGACAGGCATTTCCAAATCCGAGCAGGATTCCTCCGCTCACTTCCACCCGTAATTCATCTCGGATTAACGGTTTTAGAATTCCATTCTCATCTGTATAACATATTCTAATATAACACAGTTCCGAAGTGTCTATTGTGGTCTGTTCTGGGAACATTCGAAGCTGTGTCTCACGTCCTGCGGTCTGCAGCCGCTGTTCTGCAATCAGGCTGCCGTCAGCCGCATATGCTTTTATCTGTAATGTCCCGCTCCTGTAAGGGATTTTCGTCTGAAAGCATTCTCTGTTTTTTACTTTCCTTTTTCTAATAATCTCGTCATTTAATATGAATTCCACGTAAGCTGCACCAGTGCTTACTTCAACGCACGCTGTCTCTCCATCATAGCCTTCATATGACCAGCTCTCCAAAGCGTTAGACATCTTCCATGCAGAAGGGGAATGTTTATCCTTCGTATGATTCACCGGGATCACACCTACTGCCAGCTCTCTCAGTCCGAAAGCGACCTGCGTATATGCCATCTCTGCCAGCGGTTTCCCTGTCAGATCGATTCTTCCGGAACCTGCGCTGACCCAGCCCTTTCCACCGTCAAACCGCGGAGCATAATCTGCATACTCCCATGCTCCCACACCGACTTCTCCCAGATAATCCATGCCCGCCCATACAAAGTCTCCGATGATACGCGGATTTTTCTGTGCCAGCTGATAGAATTTTGCAGCATCCGAACAAAAAGTCTCGCTTCCGAGGATTAAACGGGAGGGGTATTTTTTCAAATCATGCCGATACCGGTTGATTCCATAATTATATCCGGCAATATCCAGTTTTCCAAAAGCATCCCTCGTCTTCAGATCGCAGGGATATAGTGTTGCCCCAAACTTCATAAAACCGGCACCCAATATTCCTGCCAGACTGTTAAAAAATTCACTTCCTACTTTCTTACGTTTACTGTTTTTTGTTTCCTGCTCCGCTTTTTTGTCACTGTACACACCAAAACCAATGGAACTCAAAAAGTTAAAAAAGATATTGATGCCACAGGTAACCGGTCTGGTTCCATCCAGCTCATGAAGCTTCTGCGTCATCTTTCCACACAGCTCGATTCCTTTTTTCTGTGCAGTCTCAGATACTTCATTTCCAATAGAATACATCACAACGCTGGGATGATTATAGTCTTTGTCAGTCATTGCCTTCAGATCTGTCTCATAATTCTGTATTACTCTGTCGGCATAGTCATATTTCGTCTTGTGAATGTACCATACATCCACATATTCATCCAGTACCAGCATTCCCAACTCGTCACAGGCTCGCAGCATTGCCTTGGAACATGGATTGTGCGCCGACCGGATTGCATTATAACCATTTTCCTTCAGTATCCGGATCTTACGATATTCGGCATAATCATACGCACAGGCTCCCAGTAATCCATTATCATGATGGATACAGGCTCCTCTTAAAATGATTCTTTTTCCATTGATGCAGAATCCATTCTGCGCATCGCATCGGATCTCACGGATTCCGAATCGTTCCTCTCTCTGGTCTTCTCCAAAAGTTACTCTGCACAGATACAGCTGCGGCTGTTCCGGCATCCAGCGTTTCGCCTGCGGTAGAGATATTTCCAAATGACACTTTTTCTGTTCTGCACGACTGCTTACTTTTGTAAGCAGCTGTCCTTTTTCCAAAATTTCTATATCGAGTTCTCCGTCGCCTGTCGTCGCAATATCAATTCCTATGGCAGGAATCTCTCCTGGCAAAGTCGTGATACGGATCCCATCCATCTCTATATGTTCCACCGGAAGCAGATACAGCCACACCGGCCGGTAGATTCCCGTTCCGGAATACCATCTGCTATTCGGCTGCTCGCTGTTCGAAACATACACCTTTATACTATTGTCTTTCTCATAACAAAGTCTTTCAGAAATATCGATATAAAATCCGGTATATCCATACTCATGTACAGCAATCCTCTCACCGTTGAGAAACACAATTGCATTTTTGTAGATACCCTCAAATTCCAGAATTACTCTCTTTTCTCTCCAGTCTTCCGACGCACAAAATGCCTTCTCGTAAATATAATCATGGCATACATACCACCCATTATGTACACCACCGGCGCTCAGCTCATCCTTTTCATCCATCTGCATTGCGTCATGCGGAATATTCACCGTCATACCCTGTTCCGGCTGCCCCGCCCTCTTACAGATCCAGTTGTTATTCAGACTTATTTTTTTCATCACACCGGCACCGCCTTTCCATTTGTTATGACGATTTTATCGAATCCGCCGGGGAATCTCAATATTTCATACACAGACTGTCATGTACCGTTCCTGTTTTGACAACAGGAACTATACTTCCACAAAAAAACAGTAGACCCTCTTGATCTACTGTCTTTCATTCTAAAGAAAAAGCCTTCCTTTCGAATATTATTACATCCAAACAGGAAGACTTTTTCCATTATTTTTTCACTCTTTTTACACTATTTTTCACTGGCAAGAATTGCCTTTACTTCTTCTACTTCTTTATCTGTTGCTGCAGCGATCTGCTCTGCTGTGAAACCATTCTTGTACATTTTCAGGATAAGACTTGCTTCACCTTCAGGTGACGGAGAGATCGCACAGAAACAGATTTTCCAACTGGACGAAGAGCGTATCCGAGAAGAATCCATGTATGATGGCTTTTATGCAGTTGTAACGAACCTGGAAGGGGATGTCCGTGACATCATCAACATCAACAGACGCCGCTGGGAGATTGAAGAAAACTTCCGGATCATGAAAACGGAATTCGAGGCACAGCCCGTTTTTGTAAGACGGGAAGACAGCATAAAAGCCCACTTTCTGACCTGTTACATCAGCCTTCTGGTATACCGGCTATTGGAAAAGAAGCTGGGGGAAGAATTCACCTGCAGCGAAATTTTGAAGACACTCCGGGAAATGAATATGACCCTGCTGTCCAAAGACAGCGGCTACATTCCTTCCTACAAACGAACGAAACTGACAGATGCATTGCACACAGCTTTCGGGTTCCGAACGGATTACGAATTCATCTCTAAGGCAGATATGCGGACAATTATCAAGGAAACGAAGCAGAAAAAATAGCACAATTTCAAAAATAGTACATATCGATGCAAAAACGAAAACAGCCACACCCATGATAAATACTGAGGTTATGGCTGTTTTTGGCTCTATAAAGTGTCAAAGATGGGATTATAATACGTTCCACCTGTAAATTGCAAACACTCGTAAGTTTGCTTATCTGTAATTTAATGCCCATCTGTTTTCTGTCTGGAAATACAAAAGTTTTACTGGAATCTTTTGCTTCATAATCACGATGGTGCAGTCAAACTCTACCGATGGGATCCCGGCATACATCTTTGCTTCCTGCGAATGGACTTCGATCTGTTTGATGCAACGGATTTCTCCATCTTCATCCTGTACCTTTATCATTAGTGGAATGATTTTTCCCTTTTGTGTAAACCAGCACTCACAGGCAATATCCTGCTGTGATCCCCGTATCATACCGGCATCTTGGTTTTCATTATTTATGCCTATTCCAAATGCCATATGCTGCCTCCATCTAGTCCACGACAATTTTACTGTAATCTACGCTTCTCTTCTCTCTCGATATTCCACCGGACATATGGTCTATCGGCTGATTCACAAAAACTGCTCTTTTTACTGCATCATTTCCAAATCTTTTCCGGATAACATCTATCGTGTCATCCACCTTGGACAATTTTTCATAATCAGTATCATCAAAAAGTACCAGCTGCCTTGAAAAATCACAGTCCTGCACCTTACCTGTATGCACCCCTAAATGTCTGATCGGATATCCATTCCACAATGCTACAAACAATTCACAGGCTGCATCATATATTTCCATCGTAAGATCTGTGGATGTCTTAAGTCTTTTCTGATGGGATACATATGACAGATCAGAATATCGGATCCCCACTGATACAAGTTCAATCTCCACATGATCTTTTCTTAGTCTCGATCCAACCGTTTCCGAAAGAGCAAGTAACACTTTCCTTGCTGTTTCTTCATCCACTACATCATAAGGTGTCGTTGTGCTGTTACCATATCCCTTATTAGGCGGTGCCACAGACACGACCGGTGAAAAATCTATGCCATTGGCAAAGTTCCAGACGATTTCTCCCTGCTTCTTAAGTACTGTTTTGAGCCATACCGGATCCGTCTTTGCCAGTTCTCCTATCGTCATTATCCCAAGGTTAAGCAATTTCTTTGTCGTTGCTCTTCCCACAAAAAACAAATCCGATACCGGGAGAGACCACATCTTTTCTTCCATCTCCTCCGGGTACAGCGTATGCACCTTATCCGGTTTTTCAAAATCAGATGCCATTTTTGCAAGCAGTTTGTTTGATGATATCCCGATATTTACGGTAAATCCCAGTTCGTTATACACTCTGTCCTTTATCTGATTTGCTGTTTCTACAGGACTTCCGAATAGGTGACACGTTTCTGACATATCCACAAAAGCTTCATCAATGCTATATTGTTCCACATTGTCAGAGTACTCTTTTAAAATCTCCATAAAGGCCTTCGAGCACTGCTCATACATACTGTAATTCGGTGGTACCAATAAAAGATTCGGGCATTTCCTCTTTGCTTCCAGTATGGTTTCCCCTGTGGTGATACGGTATTTCTTTGCTGGGATTGATTTCGCAAGAATGATCCCGTGGCGCATACTCATATCTCCACCTACAGCTGAAGGAACCGTCCGTATATCCAGTGTACCGCCCTTATGATGCAGCCTGTATGTTGCCTCCCAGGACAAAAATGCGGAATTCACATCTACATGAAATATAATGTTTTTCAAACGTATGTTCGCCTCCTGTCTGTACATTATAGCAAACACACGTTTGGTATTCAAGATGTAATTATTGACAAATTTCCGTATCGCCAGATAAGAAAAGAGCCGTCTTACACCGCTCCTTTGCTCTCATTATTTACAATGCAGCCTGATATACTTACACCAGTCTGGAATGTGTTCCAGAAAATCTTCTAATGATCCATCTATGTTTTTCACGGAACTGAGGCCTTTTAAAATCTGCATGGAAAATACTCTTCCCTGCAGTTTGATCTTTCCTATGGGATACGTTTTATAATACACAGACAATGTCCCATTACTCATACGATACAGGTGAATAAACAGTCTATCTCCTTCCGGCAGGGAATCATATAGTCTATCAAAAAATAATTCTTCCTTCTCATTTACCTCATACTCTCTCTGGGACGTACAATTCTTCTCTATCCTGTACTTCATGAAATGTTCTTCTCCAATATGTTCTTCTTAGAACAGGCTTAGCTGTTCATACTCTGTACTTCGATTCAACTGGCAGGGAGCTTTCTTAAGGATCTTGCCACAACTCCCATCCTCCATGATCCAGGGGATTAGTTCATCCTCTTCCAGAATTAAGGGCATCCTGTCATGTACCGGTTCCATAGATGCATTTGCTCCGGTGGTAAGAATCACAAAGCGGTCTTCCTCCCCAAACCGGTTATAAAATCCTGCCATCCACAAAAGGGGCTTATCTTTTCTTTGAAAAGTATATTTCTTTTTATCCTTATTCCACTCATAAAATCCGGCTGCAGGTATGGCAATTCTCCGGTGTGCTACACTATCAGAAAACATCGGTTTTTCATTCACAGTTTCGCTTCTTGCATTTATGACAAGTGTTTTTCCCACTTTTCCCGGAAAGCCCCAGCGCTCATTACAGATGGTAAGTATAGTTCCTTTTTTAAGCAGTACCGGGGCAATCTCTGACGGGTGGACATCACCTCTATGGATATGTTCCATCACTGGCAGCTTTCCGTTTACCTTTGCATCCACAAGCCGTATTACCTTTTCTATTTCTTCTGCTGTATCGTCATCCACATAGTAACGACCACACATTTTACTTCCTCCAGTTTTACGAACAGTTCATTTTGATTTCCTGCGCTACTTCTTCTCTGTCACTTTCCGCATGAAGTCTATAATAGATTTCCATTACTTCTTCCTTTGGAAAGGTTGTAAATACTGCACATAAACCCTCAAGATCTATTCCACATCTTACCATGCTCTCTACTGCTCTTATATCCCGTTCTTTCATATATCTCCTTACACAATCCAGTCTTCATCCAAGATAAAAACCTGTTCTGGAATGTTTCCTCTTCTTCCAATGTTCGTTATCATAAGGCGCTGCGATGGATTACACGATATGGTACACATTTTGTTTTGAAGAAGCTGATCCCCAAGGCAATAAATCAGAGTTGCTTCTGCATCGCCAATCAGCTGTTTTAAATCATCTTCACTGATATTTTTAGGCTTTACTATGGTTCCAAGTCTCACGTACTTCTTTCCCCTGTATTTATCAAGCCAGTACCAGTAATGACTCTCCAGTCTGCTCCCAAAACTATATACAGTCTTTCCGATATATAGATCAGATATGTGGTTTCTAAATCTTCTTGTAATATAATATATCCCGATATCAGCCATTCTTTCATCATAAAGAATGTTCTCGATTTCCATGGGATATGACCACTCAATCGTTATCTTTCGCATAGGTACACCTGCCCGGTATTAATCCAGTTTATCCAGAATTTCTCTTGCTTCCCTTAGGACCTTATCCGAATACTGATCTCCCTTCGCAATACGTGTCTCAATCATTGCAACACAGCTTTCTGCAATATCCCTGATATCTGCGTATTCCTCAATGTCCTCCGGGTAATACTTAAGCATCCGCAAATAGGCATCCGGGCTTGTATAAATATCTTCCGCTTCCAATGCCAGTTCAAATGCACGTAAGTACAGTGCATGAGAATAGTCCAGGTTCTTTACAAGATCTCCGTTTCTATACATATCTCCCAGCTTATAGATGGCTGCAATGTCTCCAAAAATAGCTGCCTTATCCCAACATTCCTTTGCTTTCGTCTTATCCACCGGAATACTTCTGCCGTAATAATAGCAATATCCAAGATTACTAAGGGCAATAACATTTCCGGCATCTGCAGATTTTTCATAATACCTTATAGCTGTTTCATAGTCTCCGGCCTGATATGCCTTTGCACCAAGATCAAGGTCTTTATTACTCTGCTCCCTAAAGTCACTCATTCCTCTTCCCTCTCACTATAGATAACGTCATTTCCATCAAACGTCCATTCCATAAGAATGCCTTCCTCTAACACAAACGACAGGCAGGATCCTTTTTTCACAAAAGGTGCCAGTGCTTTAAAAAAGATATGTTCATCTCCCTGCTTTTCTCCGGTAAAATGAAGTTCACAGATGTTTCCTTCTGCATCAGATACAGGAGCAAAACGGATCGCAGACAGTGCCTGCTCAAAAGTCTTTGCCTGCATAATTTCTTCCGGCTCTACAAAAGAAAAATGCTTCCCTGACAAATCTTCTACAGGCATCTCTCCCATACCGCAGACATCCCGAAGACTCTCCAGTGCCTCTTCAAAATCTGACTTATTTATGATGCATCGTTTCTGTCTTTGTATCATCCTGTCTGCCATATCTTTCTTATCCTCCGATTGCTTTTAATAATTACAAAATATACTGTGATATCAGCCGTCCCAGTATTCCTACATCCACTTTTTCCTTAAATTCAAAGGTTGCCGTAAAGCCACTGGAAAACATAAGGAACAGTTCCGAATCAGGGAATGCTTCCATAAATCCCGGTGTCTGAATTGTAAAATACTGGATTCTGGAATATGGCAGCGTCGTAAAAGACTTGCGCTTTCCGGTGATTCCCTGTACATCGACTGCGATAATTCTCTTGTTGGTGAATATCAGCTGATCTCTTACCGTCTGGAATGCATAGGCGATTTCCTCTCCATTCACCAAAAGTCCCATGACTTCACCTCTTACCGACTCCTTATTGATCGGCTTTAAATTAAATGTACTGTTCTGATTAAAATTGATTGCCATGTCCTATTCCTCCCGTTCCTCATGAAAATCTTCTGTTAATAATAACACTGCAGGCATATATTCTGTCTCAGGAATCATATGCCTGATTTCTACAAATAGCTCTCTAAAGTAATCACCGGTTACCATGTATTCCTGCTTATAACGTGTTTTGTTGGAATAGATAACCGTAATCTCTATGCCACCGATGTCCATAACCAGTTCCATAGGATCCTTGCAAAGATACTCCGGCAGCATCTCGATTATCCTCTCATACAGTGTCTGATACAGCGGACTGTTGGTTGTATAGTTCCATTTGCGGACAGGGTTTATCTTGGCCTCCTCTTCTGGAAGATATTCATAGCTGATTTTTCCCTTTTCGATAGTAAGCCTGTCCTTATATGCTTCACTATAAGCGCAGTACCCGGAAGAACCTTTTATAATGATCTTTGTGATTTCTTTTGCTTCTCCCATTCTACATAAACCTTCGCATCTTTCCTTTAAGAAATCCATCAAGTCTGTCAAGCTTCGGAGTATTTATAATGCCGTGTGTGATTTCACCGCTCTCTCTGTTTATGGATATCATGGGGCACTCTTTCGTAATTTCCTCAGACGGAAAAATCAGATAAATCCAATCATCATCCAGTTCGTAGATTTTTATTTCCCGGCCGGTATATCCATTCTGATCTGCACAGAGCATTGCCTGATAACTTGCCTCTTCAAATCTCATTGATTTACCACTCTTTTCTTATTATTACCGGTAGCAGTTACCGCACTTACGCTTGCTCTGGTTGGGTGCTATGGAAATAGAATAGCTTTCTGCCTCTTCATAAGTATTAAAATATACCGGGTCTGTCATGGCACTGTCACCATTTCCGGTAGCTGGACAGGCTCCAACGATATGGATCTTTCCATTCTTTCCATTTACGGCATAGGATCCTGTTGCGGAAGATGCCTGCTGTTGTGGCTGTGGTTCAGGGGTTGCAACGACCGGTGCCTGCGTTGCTTCCGGCTTCGGTGTGCTCTGTTCCTTTACTGCCACTGTTTCCTCTAAGGAACTATCACCGGTTGCATAATCTATGGTTACTCCCGGCTGGACATTATAACAGAATACATTGAAAAGGATCCCGGCTCCGTTATCTTCCACAGATTTTGCTTCCATAAGGACACCACTTGCCAAAAGGTTATTGCCATCAAATACAGGAGTCACACGGTACATTACGTGATTTCCGGTTTCTTTTACATAATCGGCAACCATATTTTCAAAAGGAAGCATACCTTCTACATTCAGATATCTGGTACCGGTAATCAAATTCCTGGTATTTGCATTTTCCCCGGTCAGCTGATAGCCGATCAGGTGGCATCGGTTATACAGATAATTTCCGTCTACAACACCTGCATATTTTATGGTATGCCATCCGGTAGGCTTCACGGAACCGATATCTCCACGCTTTTCCGTAGGCATAATGTCCTGTCCGACACTGGCAATGCATACACCGCATCTTCCCAAAGAATCTAGATCCGAATAATATTCATACGATGTTGTTGATAGCTCGCTGTCTGCAAAGTACGGCACATTCTGATTGATTTCTACATAGGGTTTCCCTGAATATGCTGCCACATTGGAAAGACTGAATTCTTCGGATACCTTTGCCACTACAACAGGTGTAGGCTCTGGTGTTGCCGTAGGAGTCGCTGTCGGAGTTGCCGTGGGCTTTGGTGTTTCTGTGGGTTTGGGTGTCGCTGTAGGAGCTACGGTTTCCTGTACGGCTTCGGTAGCCTCTATAGATGCTACTTCGGTACTTTCTTTTACAGAATCTGCGGTATTTACGGTCTCTGAATTTCCCATAGCTACTGCAAAGGAAATGATGAATGCCATTGCAATAATAAGGGGCTTAAACAGTCTTCTCTTTTTCTGATCTTCTACCGCATTCTTATGTGCCTTCTGCTCTTTTTTCTTCTTCGCCTCATACCACTTTGCCGGGGTATCCTCTGGCAAATCCGGTATTTCTTTAATTCCCAGTACCTTATTCCACAAATTTCTTACAATCTTAAGTGGTACGGAAAGAACTGCCGTTAGTATAAAAAGAATGCTCCCCGAAACAGATCCGCATCCAATCGCCATAAGCAGGCAGAATACCACGAATACCCATGCCAGTATTGTTTTTACTACGCTTAGAACCTTATTCATCTTTCGTAGACCTCCTCTGAAATTTTTTCATGGCTGTATCCTTTAAAATCATAACTTTCTACCAGCTGCCATCCGTTTTCGGTAAGCGGAATATCTAAATATAAATCTGCCGGATACCTTCTGTTCCACTTATAAACAATGATTTTCTCAATCTTTTCCATGTACCCGGAAAGTGCCTCATTCTCCACAAAGCAGATATCGCCATCCCCTGCATTTTTAAGGAAATCATCATCTATACAGATATTTTCATTTCCTTCAAACAATTCTGCAGAGTAGGTATTCATCAAAATCCGCTTTCCTTTTACTCTTTCCAATATCCTTTGTATCAGGATCCTGTCCCTGCTCTGTCTTCTGTGGTTGAAAAACATTCCCATGTCATCATCCACGCATACAATCACCTGCATCCTCATTCCCCCTCACACATTCATTTTTCTCCATAGTTCCAGCATTTTCTCGCTGCCTCCAATGTTCTGGACTCCTCTGTTTCCGGGATGTGGCACCCCATACACCGTGATGGATTCATCCGTAGGATACGTTGTGCACAGCGGTTCTCCTTTTTTAAGTAGCTTCAGATACCCTTTTACGGTCGTATTTGTCACCACCTCATAGACAAGCTTTCCAAGGCATATGATGACTTTGGGATGAACTGCAAGAACCAGTTTTTCAAAAAGCTCCTTATCCTCTAAAAGCAGACTTTTTGTCATTCCCCCGGTCTCTGATCCTTCTCTGTATCCAAGGGAATAATTCGTAAAGAATATTCTTTTACCGGGATCTACCTTAGTTATATCACAGAATAGCTCCCGAAACAAAGATACTAGCATCTTATCTGTGGCATTCTTTGTATTTTTATAGCAAAACAGATTTTCTCCAGCTATAACCCTTTGGATCTTTTCCACAATATCTTTCTGCAGCTCCTCATTTCCCCAGTCCTGACCCACTAAAAGAATATCAATCCCCTTCTCCAGATCTTTGATCTGATATCCCTGATAATATGTCCACAGATTGATCTGATCCCCACGTTCCCATGTCTTACACGGTTTGTAGACCACTTTTCTATTCCCATAAGTTGCTCTTTGGGAAATGTCTTTCTTTGCTTCTTTCACTACCTCTTCATACGTCAATGAAATACCCTCTTTACTTTGTCGTTGTTTACTCCATTAGTCACATAATCCGGAAAGACTTAAAAACTGCTGTCTTTTTTCTTCGTATGCTTCTTTTTCTTTCGCACTAAGTTCTTCATACAACTGCTCATAATCAATATCCTCTCTCTCGGTTCCTGCTACTGACTCTAAGAGTATATAGTCAAGCCACATCTGCCACAAGTCATTGAACAGTTCCCGACTATCTTTATATGCTGTACTTCCCTCAAAAGAATTTCTGCTAAACCACTTTAAAAACACAAAACCAAACTTTCCCGCATCCACCACGCACATATCCCCATACATCTCATACAGTTCAGCAAATGCATCTGCAACGCTTTGGCACTTATCATGCTCTTCTTTTGAATATTCTTTCTCCATATATGCTTCCTCTACTTTCCAAATATTTTCTTAAAGAATCCAATCATGCAAGCAATGAATCCTTCCCTTTGTTTCTTTACTTCCTGCTTCTTGGTTTCTTCCTTTTGTACTTCCTCACTCTTAATAAGTGCAGCCTTTTCTTCTCCTGCCAGATGCCTCTCAAAGGTATAGGCACTGATATAGGTTAGCATGGAATATAATCTTTTCCCATCCATCCCCTGATTATGAAATCCCTGCGTAATATAGCGTTCCCTCGGTGCAGTTTTTACATAATTGTTATGCCATAAAGACAGTTCCATCGTCTGAAATCCTTTGATAATCCAGGTATCTTCTTTTCCTTTCACCGTAAGTTCCCATGCCTGATCGGTTTTAAATTTCAGTTCTTCCTCATACACAAACTTTTCAAGCTGGTAATCTGTGAGGTCGCCTTTTGTAAGAAGTCTGTCCACCTGTGGGATCTGCTTTACATAAGGGCTGCAGGCTTTTCTTAAAAACATCCTTCTCCTGCACTTCTTACAGGGTCTTTTCCCTTCCGGTCGGTTTTCTGATGCCACAAATCTTTCCGGTAAGATTTCTTTTACCCGGTCGCAATCTTTGTCATGATAGATCGTATCATCCTCGTCATAGAAATATAAATATTTCGCATTATCAAGAAGACTCTGCTTCCTGCTTAAATGTTCTTTCTCGCTCTGTGGAATTTCCTTCGCTATGTACGTTAACTGTCCGTTTTTGATCACAGCTTCGCTTCCCGTTCGATGCAGAAAAGATAAATCCACAATATCATCCGGAGTTTTGATTGCAATTTCATTTTGCCGTCTCTTCTGTATCCTTATCCCAAGATCTACACTGCTTTGCAGGTATCTCCAGATGCCGTTAAAATTTTCTTCACTCAGATACAATACTTTTTTTGTATCATCATAGCGGATAATACTAAGTTTAATATATTTTTCTTTTTTAAAATCGAAATATACCAGCGCAGCGTCCACAAGATGATTCTTAATCTTCTCATAACCATTAATTGCTGTTATCTTTTTGGGATATATCACAATCTTCTTATCATACAGTTCTTCTCCCCAGAGAAGAATGTCCACATCCAGTCTTCGTGCCTGCTCTTTTACTTCCCTTTCATAAAATACCTTTTCGCTTGTTACTTCCATGTTTTCCTCTGCATTTTCTTATCTGTGGGAATTTACAAAACCATGTATCATTCCAAGTAAGGATTCCCTGCCCTTTATCGTTTCTCCTATAAAGGTCTCGCTGTGCAACGGTCCATAACTAAAGACTACCTTGTGTTCACAATCATCTATCGTGATACAGTTACTCTCTGCAGTTCTTACAAAATCATATAGCTCCTTAAAAAAGGCGTTCATTTCTTCGGGATCTACTAAAGTTTTGCTTACCCCCAGTCTCTTTCTTTTCTTATATTCCGTATGGTAGGTACAGATTTCTCCTTCTGTAAGTTCAGTGCATAAGGTTCTTCCCGGTCGCATTACTCTAAGATCAAAAATCTGTTCTGTTACTTTTACTGCCTGAATCTGATTGATGGTTTCTGCCATAATCTCACCTTCCTTTTCTTTTTACATATAGGCTTCACAGAAATAATCATCATCGCATCCTACGCTTACGGTTACAGAATAAATCTTCCCTTCTTTTGTATCTAACACCATAACTTCCATGGGATGCTCCTCGTTAGCAAGAAGCTTTTCCTGACGGATCAGGTAGTCTTCTAATTTCTTTTTATCATTTGGGATTTCTCCGCTTAGCGGATCGTCTATCGGGAAATAATAGGTCACATTTGTGATAAGATCATAGCACCACATCTCGGAGAGATAACTTCTGCCATCTGCAAAAAATCCCTCTTCCTCTTTAAGACTGTCCGGAATCTTCTCTCCATGTACAAGTTCTTGTGTCACATAGATTCTTTCCTCTTCAAACGGATCGTACCCTGCTTCCATATCTTCTTCTATCCGTTCTTCTTCGCTTAATTTTTTTACTCCCTCCCGGTCCATAAGTTGCATTAGTAGCTGCATCTCGGCTTTATTTTTTGTCTCAAACGGTAACTTCCCCTGATTCCTTTTTTCTATGATCTGCCATGCCACATCCATCCAGACTGCATACAGCTCTTCAGGGGCTTTGTCTGTTCCGGTCATCTGTGTAAATTCCTCATAAGCATCCTCTCTTACAAACAGGTTATTCCCTGCACCAAGATAGATAAAGAAAAATCCACATATGTCTGCGTTTTCCTCATACTGCCCTTCGCTAAAACTCTTTAATACCGGAATCACTTGGTACAGCTTCTTTAAACGGATGTCTCCATATACATAATTTAGGTGGAAGATACTTCCCCCTGCAGTCACAATATATACTGCGCCTGCCTCTCCCATAGCTCCACCTTCTGCAAACAAAATGTACTGTGTATCCATAAAGGCTTCTTTTGTAAGGTCATTATTATTAAGTTCCCAAATAACTTTTTCCATATCTTTCGCCTTTCTAATCACATTTCTTCTGCTTTTTCCTAAATCTTAGATACCAAGAGTACTCCGTCCGAATCCTTAAGAGGCAGGATTCTTACTTTGTCTCCTTCATGTATACCATAAGGCTGATCCGGTTCATTTAATAAGCGTCCGTACAGCATATTTTCCTTTTCATCTATGCAGGTCATCCATACCTGTTCCGGTCTGAGTTCTTCTTTATAAAGGATTACCTTTACATCATCCGGGAAATTCTCATGACGAAACGGATCTAGGAATGCATAGGTTCTCATTTCTTCCTTTGCCGGATTCTTCGTATCATAATGTTCCTTTATTATTTTTATCTCATCCTCAAACTGTGTGCAGCTAAACCCGGCTCCGCTATAATCCAGATACCGGTATGGTTCCATGCTGCCTCTGCGAAACAGGATTCTTTCTTTGTCTGAAAGTTTTCGGATGTTAAAATTTTTATCCTCCTCTACACTTGCCGTACCTAATACATGAAACGATAATCCCATCTGTTCATCAATATAACCATAGGCTATGACTCCATCACAATCCCTGTCTTCTATGGCAGTTCCCTTCTTTAGTTTTTCCATCAGATCGGGACACTTAAGGTACACAACCTTATGATAAAACTCTCTGAAACTGGCTCCTTTGACCGGTGTCATAAGTTCTTCGATGGAAATATTGTTCTCAAACAATTCTCCCTCATCACTCATGCCGATGGGGAAATGACATCTGTCTATCCAGGTATCTGTTGCAAGTTCCTCTATGGGACGATTCAGACACTTGTTTTCAAATCTTTCCCTGCAATCAGCTATAAGGTCCTCTTCAAAACTCATTTTCACATGGTCAAACAATTCCCACTTCCCATTATCCGGCAGATGTAACAGTAATATCTGCGTTTTCCCCTGATAGGTATAATTGTCCAGCACCTTAAAATGGGAATTCCTGTTTGCTACAAAAAGTCCCCAGTTTGTGTGGTCTTCTATTTCTCTTAAATCTGCCATATGGTTAGAAAGAATCGCATACCTGTGTGTTGTTGCCATCCCTCCTACTCTGCAGCTTGCATCCGTAAAGCCAGGCTCCCGGATGATCCTACCGGGGACATATTTCTTGGCATATTGCTCATTCAGATTTATGTCTCTTACATACATGGTAAGTCCCGGCATAATCTCATTGATTGCTTTTTCGATTGCTTCAATATCCAGTTTCTTCATACGCACCACCCCATTTTCTGCATCTATTGATCTGTCTTCTTTATCCGCTCTAATATTCTCATATCCCTCTCAAGCCACCAGGCCTTTACCGCATAGTCTAGTGAAAAACTGTCAAAAACAAATTTCGTAATATTTTCTCCTTCCGGATATGCTGGATTTATCCCGTTGGAATCTATCAGTTCTCTTAGTTTTGCAGCCATATCACTATGGTCTGTTTTCTTTATCAGTTTTCCATGGTCAAATTCAAATTCAATGAGTTCCTGATACGCCCAGCTTCGCTGATATCCCATATGTACATAATATTTCTTTAAAAACTCATTCCCGAGTAATATTTTTCCGGTATATGCTATGGGGAGGTCTACATTTTTATATTCCCTGTGCCCCATATGGTTTTCCGTCATTGTTTTTGTCTGAATCTGCTTTCCATCTTTGAATGAGATGGCGATACATTCATGATATTCCTTTTCCGATACGTTTACACCATTGATGGGTGGATAAATCTGGTCTTTTGTATTGACATAGAGATTTTGTAAAAACAGTCCCTCTTTCGTTATATCATATTCACAAAAATATCCGCACCAGCAGGCAGTACACCTTGCTTTGGGAATCAGACCATACTCCCTTGGCTCAAATCCGATAGGATTCGTAAGTGCCACCAGAGAATATCTTATTTTCCTATGGATAAATCGGTCTTCTATCTGTGCAGTCATACTATCATTCCTCCTGTCCTGCATACACTTTTAGCTCTCATCACGAGGATTTCGTTGCGTTATCTTTTTCAATGAAAGCTGTTCTCTGTTTTACAAGATAAGAATGCCATTTTTGCTGTCCCATATAACTCCCTTAATACACTCATTTTTTTGCGGTCATCCCTATTTTTATAGTATCACAGCACTATTTCATGCACAACTTTTCTGCCGACCGATTGGCTGTCATGATAATATAAGAATTCTCCCCGGTATAAAGCCTGCTTCGCACCGTATGTACGGCTAAGGGCTTGACACCGGTTCGGATTCTTAAGTTTTATAATTAAGCCAATCAGCGAAAATTCTGTCAGTCGCAGATTCCTTTATTTTCCCGAAGAGCTTTTTTGGTTGCGACCAGTACATCTTTTAGCACTGCTCTTTCATATGCAGTTAAATCATCAAAAATAAGATCTATCTCGTAGTTTTTGGGATTATTGCTTTCCATAGGATTTCCGGTCAGGGATTCTATGTTTACTCCAAGTGCTTCCGCAATTTTCCCAACGGTTTCTAAGCTTGCCATTTTCTTTTTTGTTTCGATCTGACTGATATACTGTGCAGACAGATCACACTTTTCCGCAAGATATTCCTGTGACCACTTCCTTTGCTTTCTCCTCTCTTTGATATTTTTTGCAATGAGCTCTCTGTGAATTGACATAAAGCTACCTCCTTATCATTTTTCTTTAAGGATATAGCTTTTCATTCGATGTATCGTCCATCGTTATACGGTTCTAAAAATCCATTTTCCTTATCTATAAAGTTTTCAAATATATGGTCATATATTTTTTGCAAAATTATAACTGTAGGTTTCGTTTGAAACTTCCAGTCCATTCTAAATTTCTACACACCTTCCTATAATTTTCCCATAACCTAAGGAGTCTTAAGAAACATGAATGAATCCGAAGAAAAACTTTCCTCACAGGAACTGAAAAAAGAAAAAATCAGAGAACGCTATAAGGGAATCAATCCCGAAGAAATAGAAGTCATTCCTGCCATGCCGCAGATCCGCTTAGACGATCCGGACAGAGTGCAGAGAGTTGCCGTATATGCCAGAGTTTCCACGGATGACCCAAATCAGACTTCTTCCTATGAATTACAGAAAAATCACTATCAGGATGTTGTAAATTCTCATATGAACTGGGTGCTTGTTGATATTTACGCCGATGAAGGAATCTCCGGCACTTCATTAAAACATAGAGATGCCTTTATCCGTATGATTAATGACTGCAAAGATGGAAAAATTGACCTAATCATTACCAAAAGTGTATCCCGATTTGCAAGAAATGTGGTGGACTGCATCAAACACGTAAGGGAACTGGCAGCACTTACCCCACCGGTTGCAGTCCTCTTTGAGACGGAAAATATCTATACCTTAAATCCCAACTCCGAAATGAGTCTTTCCTTTATCTCCACACTGGCACAGGAAGAATCTCACACCAAGAGCGAAATCATGAACGCTTCCATAGAGATGCGTTTCAAACGTGGAATCTTCCTAACTCCTCCGCTTCTTGGATACGACAGGGATGATGATGGAAATCTTGTAATAAATGAAGAGGAAGCAAGAACAGTACGTCTGATCTTTTTCATGTATTTGTACGGTTTTTCCACAAAAGAGATTGCGGAAGAACTGACACTTTTAAAAAGGCAGACCAAAAAGGGAAATACCACCTGGAGCTCCGGTACCATTTTAAACGTCCTAGAAAATGAACGGCACTGCGGAGATATTTTAGCAAGAAAAACCTTTACCCCTAATTTTCTCGACCATAAATCCAAGAAAAATAACCAGGACCGAAATCAGTATCACAAAAAAGATCACCATGAGCCCATTATCTCGAGAGAAGATTTCATTGCTGTGCAAAAGCTCATCAGCAATGCAAAATACGGCACCAAAGATCTAATGCCAAAGTTAAACGTGATTTCCGATGGTTCCTTAAAAGGTTATGTCCTTGTAAATACCAGATGGTCCGCCTTTACTGCTAATGATTATCTGCAGGCCTGCATAAGTCAGTTAGATCCTGATGATAATTCCGACTCCCCGGTAAAAGTAAATTCCGGAGACTTCGATCTAAGAGGTTTTGAAGTTGCAAGAAGTCAGTTTTTTACAACACTCGGAAAAGTATTTCTGACTTTCTCTTCTCGTAAGATTCGCTTTAGCAGCGAATGTGTAAGAAAACTGGATTCTCCTTATGTGGAATTTCTGATTCACCCTTATGAACATATCCTTGCAATCCGTCCCTGCAATAAGGACTCCAAAAACAGTCTGCAATGGTCAAAAAAATCCGATGGAAAAACCGTTCCGAAAGACGTTTCCGGAAGTGCCTATCTTCCTACTCTCTTTGAACTGTTTGGATGGAATCCGGATCTGAAATATAAACTAACCGGCACAAAAAAAGATTCTTACCTGTTTTTTGACTTAAGTGATACGGAAGTCTTCATTCCCTCTTCCAAACTGGACAAGAACAATCCGACCGGAACAGTGATTGCCTACCCAAAGGACTGGGTACAAAATTTTGGAGATGAATATTACAAAACAAAGACTTCCGCAGAGGTAAACTATACTACATCCCCTACTGAGATTACTTATAAAACAGATACTGCTTTAGAAAACTGTACCAGTCCGGAAGATCTTATTAAAAATATCAATGGAATAAAGGAGACCCTATATGAACGAAATACCACACAATAACGAAGATATCATAGATGACAGTGATTTTTCCTACGATGGCTTTCAGGTTGTAAGAGGTGAGTTCTTCGCTCACATTTTTGAACCCTCTTTTACACTTAACAACTATAAATGTGGTGTAAATACTGCCTGCATCAAAAGACTGCCTGACTATGATTATGTACAAATCCTTGTAAATCCTACCACTAAAAAAGTAGCAGTCCGTCCCTGCAGTGAAGAGGAAAAGGATTCTTTGCGGTGGTGTTCTGCTTCCGGGAAACGTACCCCAAAGCAGATTACCTGCAGAATCTTTTATGCAAAAATTATGTCCTTAATGAACTGGGATACAAACTATCGCTATAAGCTTCTTGGAAAGCTGATCCGCTCAAACGGAGAACTTCTTTACGTGTTTGATCTAAACAGCGCTGAAACTTTTAAGCGCAGTGTCACCGAAGACGGAAAAGTAAAAACGCAAAAAACTCCCACTTACCCTGACGACTGGAAAAATCAGTTTGGTCTCCCTGTCGTGGAACATAAAAAATCCATGCAGGTAAATACTTTTGATAATTATGCTGTCTTTTCCTTAAACCCGGAACAGGAAAAAGTCGGAAATCTCACAGAAAATAGAGAGGAACATTATGAGCAGATCACCTTTACCCAAGAACCTAAAGAACCTTCCTTTAGTCATTGATCCTAAAAAAAGCAGACTCCGCATCCACAAACAGACACTTGCTTTACTTGATAATCCCCAATACATCCAGCTTTTGGTAAACCCGGAGAAAAAAATAATACTTCTGTGTCCTGTTTCTTCCTATCAGGCTGCCTGTGAACGCATTAAATGGGAGCAATTAAGTGAAAGCAAATGTTGCGAAATTTACAGCACTTCCTTTGTAGAAAAACTTATGCTTCTTTCGGATGACTGGAACGAAAATATGTCCTATAAGCTAAATGGTACTCTTCTGCCAAAGCAGAAAGTGATTATGTATCATATGCAAGATGCTGTATCCCTGATTTCCTCTTCCCCAATAAAGGAGTCCTGATTCTATGAACAAGAAATGCCATCATCTGATTATTGATAAAGAATTTCAGGCTCTCGCCCCCATTTATTCCAAAGAAGATTACTCAAAAGCGGAGAGCAATCTGGTACTTTTAGGATCTGCTCCTTATCCGATCAAAGTCTGGAATAATATCATCCTCACAGATTTTTTATGTTATCAGCTCTGCCACAAGTATAACATTCCCTTTGAAATTGAAAAAATGTCTTTCTATTCTGAGAATGATGCTCTTTTCTATGCTTGTGAAACTTTCATTCAGACAGAATACCTGCCAGAACCCCATGAACGTTATCTGATCGGTAAAGCATATTATTATATGCGTGCACTGATGGCAGATGTATACCATGGAAAAAGACCCGTTCCCTTTGCCAAGGAACACACACAAATACTAGGCAACAAATTTGCAAAAAACAAAACTGCATTCATCGCATCTTCCATCTTTCATGTTTCGCCCACTACGGTGATAAAATATTCCAATTTTGCCTCTGCTGTGGATGAAATACGAAGGAAAAATAAAACGGTTGGGGATGCTATCCTTGCACAATCCTTTCGGATATCCATGGAAAATACAATGGTGTTATCCAAGTTATCTCCTACAAGAATTGCACAGGCTTATAGGGAAGGTATCACCCGACTCCCTGATAGCTTTTATATTGAACAGCCACCTCTTCCACAAAAAGCGAATCCACAAATCAAACAGATGCCGGTATATGACAGGGATGCAGAACTATCCAGCCTTACACTGACAGTAAATGCGTGGAATTGCTCTATGGAACGGTTCCTACGTATCTCAAAACTTAGCCTTGCTTCCGACGAAGCCAAGGAAAAACTTGAAAATGTCCTAGAAAAACTATGTAATACAGCATCACTTATCCTGCTTAAAATAAAGGAGTCCGACAATGAATAATGAAGTAGAAATCGACTTAACCCAGTTTATTCCAAATGTCCAGTTTGAACTTATTCCCATCAAAAATCTGTTGTCTAATCAGGATTACCAAAGAAATCTGTCTATCAAACACGTTCAAAATGCAGCTGCTCACTTCGATTTACGACAGATCAATCCGGTAAAAGTCAGCAGACGTAATGGTATCAACTATGTTTTCAATGGACAGCACACTATTGAAATTATAGCTCTTGTCTCCGGATCCAGAGAGACACCCGTCTGGTGCATGGTATACGATGATCTTGTCTATGAGGAAGAGGCTGACATCTTTGCAAATCAGCTAAAATACACCAAAGCACTCTCCCCCTATGAAATCTTCATGGCAAATGTGGAAGCCGAAAACGATATCCAGCTTACCATTAAAGCTTTGGTGGAATCCTACGATCTCATTCTCAGTGCAAAATCTGCTCCCGGTAATATCTGTGCTATCTCCACGGTGGAAGATATTTACGGAAAATACGGTTTTCACGTATTAGACAGAACCATTCGTCTTATTGTACAGACATGGGAAGGGGAACAAAAATCCTTCTCCGCCAATATGTTAAGCGGTGTTGCCAGACTGATAAACTGTTTTGGGGATACCATGAAAGATACCATATTTATAGAAAAACTGGGGATGATCTCTATCCGGGAATTAAGCCGAACTGCCAAAGACAGACACGCTGGATCTCTTGGTTATTCAGAGGCTATGCTTATTTTTTACAACAAGAAAAATACCGGTGGATTGCAAATAGAAAAGCTCTACTCCAAAAATAAGATGCCTGCTCCCTTGGATGTCGATACAGCCACTCCTGTTCAGCAACCCACTGATAATTCTACATCCGATGAACAAATATCTTTATTTTCCAATACTGATAGTGAATCTAACAAATCTTAAATATGGGGCATCTTGCCCCTTAAACACTATCTTTGAAAAATGTTTCCTCATAAAACACAGTATATCCAGGGGTGCCTATATTTCCACGATGATCAGAATCACCTCTACCGTTCCCATTCCGTCTTCTTCTGTTAAAAATTGTCGAACTGTTTTTAAATGTGACATAATTTTCCTCCTGTTCATGATTTCATTTTCAGACTCCCACATTAGAAAATGCAGGATACATAATCAGTATCATAACCATCAGAAGAAGCAGCATCATAGGCAGTAATAATTTTGTAGATGCTTCCTCACTGAGTTTTCTGGCATTCTGCATTCGCATCTCTTCCGCTGTCTTTGCTTCCTCCCGTAATTGCTGTAACAGCTGCGTGCTTCCCTTTTTTACGTTTTGGGTAAGAAAAGTACTCAGCCGGATATACTCTCTGACCCCCGTCCGCTTTCCGAAGTTCTCATACGCTGCACTCTCAGATATTCCCATTCGGAGTTCTCTGTTAGCCATCAGAAGTTCTTCATATGCCGCCTGTTTTGCAGCGCCACGATTCCGCGCCTGTTCATAATCCTCCGCTACCCTGCCAAATGCTGCCCGCACCGTCAATCCGGCTTCCATATACAGTGTCAGTTTCTGTACAATCTCCGGATACTTTCTTTTGGCTTCCTGCTTCTTTTTCTCTGCCAGTTCATGAGTATCTCTGTCTTTGAAGAAAAAAATCGCAATCGCCGTCAGAAGTGTTCCCCCTAAGACTTGAAAACCGATCGTATTTTTTACTTCCCAGGTAATCTTTTTCCCTTCCACCGATTTCGGTAGCGGAAAACTTTCCTTTTCCGGATCTGTCAGCTGTGCTGACCGTAACAATTCCTCAATAAGCTCTTTTTCACTTTGCTGTAAAATATCTTTGGTCTTTACCGTAACGGTCACGTCTGCTGTCTCACAGTATTCTTCATAATGCAATTCCGCATTCAGGTGTACCATGCAGTCTTCTTCCCGCATGTGTACCACTCCATCCCGGTCAACCACATCGGGAGAATCACTTTTCCATTCTACCCAAAATGGATATCCCGTATATTCTTCCGCCAGTTCCAGATTCGTAACCACTCTGTCAAGCGATTCATTCTCCCCCAGTATTAACTCCGAAAGTTCCTCCCGGAATGTCAATGCCATCTGCTGCAGCTCTTGTTCCTCATATTTTCTGGGAGTTACTTTGATTGGAAAAGAAAACTTCTCACCGTCTTCCAGTTTTGCGGTTATGATATAATCCTTCTCCCCACTCTTATAGTCCTCCCGCTGCATCCGGCCGTTCTCGATGGGATCACGTTCTCTGCCGGTGACCACTACCAGGAATGCAACACATATTCCGGCAACCAATAGTATGAAAAACATTGTAAGTTTCGTTACATAATACTCCGTTATGCGTTCTTCCGTATTTTCCCCGGGATACAGCTGGTTCAGATCCGCCCTTACTCTATCTCTTCCGGGAACCGGTATTTTCCACAGATGCAGTTTTTTATAGATTTTCAGCACTATTTGATAACAAATTCCAAAAATGCCTTTTTTACGATCCATATCCTCTCCCCATCAAAGGCTGTCCGCAATACGGTCCATGATCTTCTCTCCTGTCATATAAGCACCTATATAAATAACAAGGCATACTGTCATGACAATATAACCGCTCATATTGTGATATAGCGGTGCAAAATATCCTGGATACGTACTTCCTATATACAGAGCTATGGCAAACGGCATTATCTCCATAACAGTCTGTTCCAAACACCTTCCCCGGAGTAATGTCATCATTTCCTGTGTCGTGTCAACTTTATCGCTTATGAGTGTTGCGGTATTCCGTATGATCTGTGAAATATTTCCACCTCCACGTTTTGCTACTGACAGCACCGCAGAGAATTGTCGGATCTCATCACAGCCGCTTCGCTCTGCCAGATCTTCCACCAGTTCTTCCAATGTGATGTTCAATATCATGCCTCTGCGTATCAATTCCAGTTCACAGTACATTACCGAGCGTTCTCCATAAAGCATCCTTATGTCCTCTCTGCTCTCCAAAAATGCATTTTCCACGGCATATCCAGCCTTCAGAGAATTGGACACTGCCAGGATGCACTCCTTGAACTGTATGGTCAGTTCCCATTGATTTCTGTTCCTCTGTCTGCGGACACATCCTTTGAAATACCAGATTCCCGGAAGGATCAGAACTATGATCGCAAATACGGAACGATAAAAGAACCAGGAAAAAAAGAGAATCATACCTGTCGTCTGCAACAATGGTTTTATAATATGTACTTTGTCATGAAACGGCGCTCGAATATCCCGCCGCTTTGAGCTTTCCTTCATGAAGCAGTCCTCCTGTTTTCTGCAATTTACCGACCACATTCCCATCGCTGCTCTCTCCCAGCTCTTCAAACCGGTACAAAGGATTCAGTCGTATCTCTCCGTTTTCGCATCCGATGACTTCGGTAATTTCCAGTACTTTTCTGCTCTTATCCCGGATCCTTCCAAGATGCACTATAATATCTACTCCGGAAGCGATCTGGTTCCGGATTGCCGGCAGTGGAAGGTCCATTCCCATAAGTACCATATTCTCAAGCCTGGACAACATGTCTGCCGCACTGTTGGCATGACCGGTGGACATGCTTCCGTCATGCCCGGTATTCATACACTGCAACATATCGATAGCTTCCGCACCTCTAACCTCCCCTACAATGATGCGGTCAGGTCTCATGCGCAGTGAAGACCGGATCAGTTCACGGATTCCGATCTCTCTGCAGCCATCCTCACTGCCATTGCGGGTCTCTAAGCGTACCAGATTCGGAAGCCCCTGCAGCTGCAGTTCCGCACTGTCTTCAATGGTAATGATCCTCTGCTCCGACGGAATAAAACCTGACAGTACATTCAGGAAAGTCGTTTTGCCGCTGCCGGTTCCTCCGCTTACAAAAATGTTATAACCGGCTTTCACCAACATTTTTAAGAATTCCGCAGCCTCCACGGATAATGTATCCATAGCGATCAGCTTCTGCATGGTAATGGGCTTATCCGGGAATCTCCGGATCGTAACGATCGGACCGTTCAGTGCGATCGGGCTCATGACAATATTGACACGGGAGCCGTTGCTAAGTCTGGCGTCCACGATCGGAGATGCCTCATTTACCACTCTGTTACATCCCGCTACGATCTGCTGGATCACATCCTGCAATTTTTCCATGGAATCAAATCCCCGATCCAGTTCCTGTAATTGTCCGTCCCTTTCGACAAAAATGTGTTCCATCCCATTGATCATGATCTCCGTAACAGAACTGTCCTCCACAAAAATCTGCAGAATATCCAGTCTTCGCAAGGAGTCAAACAATTCCTTACGCAGGCGTCTCCGTAGTTCTACTGAGCACAGCTCCAGGCTGTCCTGCTCCATAAGTACTTCATCAATGGTGTCTTCCACCTCTTCATCCGTATAATCTCTTCCGTAATCCAGTCTCTCCTGCACCATCTGACGTAGTCTTCTTCTCTGTTCCAAGTAATCCATAATTATCCTTCTCCCTTTTATTTTTCCAGCAGTTCTATCTCTTTCCTCACATATTCTGCGAACTCTCCCCGGGTGTATTGCTCAAGATCCGATGGAAGCCTGTGGAAATACGGCAGACTCAATTTTCTCGTCTTATCCTTTACCGTTTCCTTTTCGCATAAAGCCAGCAGCTGTTCGTACTGGTTCAATTTACATTGCGAGATCGGATCTTCCTTCGTCAGCGTATATATCACCGTGCAGATCTGCAGCACCTCAAACAATCCTTGTATACTTTCGCTCAGATCCAGTATCACATATTCGTATTTCCCGAGCTCTTCAATGCGTTGAAACAGACTTCTCCATTCATCCAGTGTGATTTCCAGCAGATTCTGTCCGTTGCGCATCGGCGGAATATAGTCCAGATTTCCTTTTTTCTGAATTACAGTCTGCATCCGCAGTGAAAATTTGTCCGGATCTCCTGCCAGAAAATAGAGCAGGTCCGCCAAGTCCCTGTTCTGTCTCTCAGGCAGAAGCTCCATGATTCCGATGTAGTGTTCAAAATTCAGATATAACACAGGATGCTTTTCTGCAATCAACTGTGCAAATGTCAGCGCAAAAGAACTCTGCAGGCACCGGTGTACCGGAGAATAGATTCCTATAAATTTTGTCTTATACTCCGCACACAAAAGCGGCAGCCGTACTCCTACCGTCTCCACATACAGTTCCAGCAGTTCTTTCCACACCCCTTCCGCTTCCTGATATTTATTAATATTGGGAAACTGGTGCCATCTAAGTGTACCGCTTTCGTTCAGAATCGCCTGGCAGACAGGCTGCAGCGTCTCCAGTCTGTCCGCATAGGATGACTCTGCCACCACCAGCATAGTCACCTCTCCGGTCTTTTCACTGTCCAATAGTTCTTCTATTCCTGTATAAGTATGAATTTCCCAGGGCAGTTCCTTTTGTCTTTTTAAATATTCCGAAAAAAGTCGCGCATATTCTTCTTCCCGGTCATACAGGACAATAATCGGTTCCTTCTGTTCCATCAATAAATCCCTCCCACGTACAGCAGCACACTGCATAAAATCGGTCCTGCCATGCAGATTCCCGCCGCCTCCGATGCTCTATCCTCCGCAAAATACACTCTCCACTGCCCACAACGGACAACATCCCACACATATTCTCCCAGATAGCACAATCTCTCCCAAAGATTATGTGCCCGGTACATTTTACACAGTGCGAAAATTGCTGCGAAAAGCAGCGCGAAAAACAGAAAATACAGAACTCTGCCTGCCGGAAAAAAACCGGCACAGGCGCCCAGAAGCTTTACATCTCCCGCTCCCATGGCTCCGATGTAAAAGAACAGATAAAATGCCATGGTCGTTAACAGAATATTCCCCAGGTATCCACCAATCCCCGAAATCCCCTGCTCCCACAGTCTCGTTCCCAGCCCTGCGAGCAGGCATCCTAAAATTAATCCATTGGGAATCCTGCGACTTTTGTAATCATAGCGGCAGGCAATGCCTAAAAGAAAACACAATATTAATTTTGTTCCGGTATTCGTTACATTCTCACTCTCCTCTCAGTTACTGTACAAGTGGTAATGCGGGATGAAATAATCCCAAAAGAATTGCAGATCTTATAAGATATCTTACAACCATCGCGATTGGTTGTAAGATGGATTATAGTCGTTGTTTTTCTATCTGACAAGTGCTTTTTCGTAAAAAAATAATCTTTGTTACATTTTAACAATCACGCTTGTAAAGTTTCCTGCCACATTCGCGCAAGTCCTTGATTTTACTGGATTTTTGCCTGTCAAAGCATTCGATAAACTACCAGTCCGTACAATGCAAGGATCCCCGGAAAGCCTAAGATACCTGCTGTCAGAACCGTAGCCGCGTTGATCCCTACGGTCACAGCGAGCCCCAGCATTCCCAGTCCCCAATTTATAAAACAGATCAGAATCGTACCGAAAACACTTCGTAATACAAGATTCAGAAACCACTCTGCGCGTTTACCCAGAAAACTTACCACAAGCAGCAATACACTCACTCCGATCAGGCCTAACAGTATTTTCGGATATTCCATGGCAACTCATTCCTTTACTTCTGCTGTTGCTACAATCTATTCCTGTTTTTCAGAAAAAATGTCTGCCACATTCATGCACGGCAGGTATAATTTCCCTTTTTAATTCCTATACTGTTAGTAGAAAGGACGGATAATTTATGAAAATCTTTTTTAGTCAGATAAATACGAATTCCGAAACCGTGGAAGAAGATCTCTCCCGCTTAGATTTAAAGGAGTCCATAAGAAAAACCCGCCAGGCTCTGGATATCGCCTATGCGGGTTTTGATAACGCATTGGAAAGTGATCTGATCGACAGTTATATTTACGAGATCAATGCTCTGCAAAAAAGATATCAGCATCTGACCGATCTCGCTGCCACCCTGCCCAGAGAACAGGAGGATTCTCTATACCAGCATTCCCCGATTCGTGCCCTGGTCAGCCATGTTTTCGGTTAACTGATTCCTGCCATAGGTCAGCCCCGCATATACTGTCTGAGAGTTATTCATCACAGGACCGGACGGATTCTGATCCTGGATCTGTCTGTATGCTTCACAGAGAGGTGCGATCACCTTACGTACATCCGCTAATGCTGCTTTGTCGCATTTTGCTTCGCATACAGCGAGTCTGCGGATACAGTACAGGTACAGACTGGACAATTCCGTCGCCGGACTGTATTCTCTGTGAAGAGAATTCAAAAGTTCATTGATACATCCCCTGGTCCTGCGAACCGCTTCCAGAAACTGCGCATCTTCTGCTGCCTGCTCAGCATCTGCAAGATACTGTAATGTCATTTCGTAGAGAATGACTACCAGCTGTGTGGCATTCGCCTGGGTGATCCGCAGAGTAAATTGTTGTTTACACTCTTTTGTCATTTCAAGTCCTCACTTTGTCACAAGCTCATTACTGTAACAGCTGCAATACCTGAGAAGGTCTCTCATTTGCTTGTGCCAGCATGGAGGTTCCTGCCTGTGCCAGGATCTGATAAGTGGTATAGGAAGTCATTTCCTCCGCCATATCCACATCCATGATACGGGAATATGCCGCGGTCATGTTCTCACTGGTAACATCCAGGCTGTTAATGGAAGACTCCAGACGGTTCTGAAATGCTCCCAGCCTGCCGCGGACGGAGGATACATATTTGATGGCACCGTCTACTCTTGCAATGGCATCCTTTGCCCCATCCTGTGTATTCACATCAATATCTTCAATTCCCATGTTCTGCAGAGTAACCGCGGGAATATTAACCTCCAGTACCTGTCCTTCGTTGGCTCCGATCTGCAGACGCATTGCTCCGATACCGGTAGCATCGATCTTCATGCCATCATAGGAATAGCCCTCTTTTGCTTCCGACACATCCAGACGCATTTCAAAGCCGTTCGTGCCGGTGATCGTCAGAAGATTATCCTTCATATCCGTCTTTAAGGGTTCTACCTCTTTAAATCCGTCTCCGAATTTAATATCTCCGTCTACTTCAAAATTTCCCTCTGCATCTTTCTTAAATTTCATAGACTGTATGGTATATTCTTTTACCGGCACATCCGGAGAACAATAATTCACTTTAATCTCCTGCTTATCGGTATATCCCTTGAGATCAAATTCTCCGTTCAACAGCTTCTGCCCGTTGAATTCCGTGGTATCCGAGATACGGGTGATCTCTTCCTTCAACTGTGCTACTTCATCCTGTATGGTTGCGCGGTCATCATCTGTCATAGTGCCGTTGGCAGCCTTGACGGAAAGCTCATTGATACGCTGCAGCATCTCACTGATCTCTGTCATGGCTCCGTCTGCAATCTCTATAATGGATACGCCGTCACTGGCATTCTGATTAGCCACGGACAGTCCCTCGATCTGAGCATTCATACGCTTGGACATTGCCAGTCCGGCAGGATTGTCCTTGGCGTGATTGATCTTCAGTCCGGAAGAAAGTCTCTCTAATGATTTGGACAGCAGGTCATCGTTTGTAGATAAAGCATTGTTGGATAACATTGCCGATACATTGTAATTGATTCTCATGTGTTACTCCTTACTTTCCGCTGCTGTCTGCGACAGCCTGCAGGAATCCTTTTGCCAGACGATACAACTGTTCCGTATCGATCCGACTCTCTATGGTGTCTGCATTTTTTGTCTCTCCGGCTGCCATCCTTGTCATATCCCGGGAGCTGACGATAGGAAGCTTTTCTACTTTCCAGTCTGCAGAAGTATCTGTCTGAATCCGTTCAAGGAATATATCGGAGGTCTTCTCTAATTCCGTAACCTCTTCCGGTGTATTTCCTACGAGATAGCCATCGATGGTGTCTCCCTTTACCTGTAAATATGCCTCCAGCTCCATATCTTCGGCATTCACCCTAATCTCCACAGCACCGACAGCTCCGGCTCCCTGCTGTAAGGTAAGATGGACTCCCGCCAGCTGCTCGCCCAGGTACATCGGGAGAAAATATTCCTGCTTCTCCTGAAGGCTCCCCGCAAGACGCAGCTGCTTGTGTACCAGCTGCAGCTGTTTTACATCCAGATGCTCATCCGCCCGTTCCAGGCTCATGGTCTCCGCTTCCTCTGCCGTGTCCTGAAGCATAGTCCGATAATCCTCTGCAAAATTCTGCTGATCCAGCTGTTCCCACAGTTCGGAAGTTTCTGTCCCGGCAGGCACTTCGCTGCCTGCTGTCTGCAGCATTTCTTTTTCCTGCCGATACTTTTCTCTGTATCTGCGCAGATTGCCAAACATCTCCGCCGGATCATCCATAAGTGCCTGGGCCGCCAAAAGATTCGACGCGCTGATGGGAAGTTCTCCCCTTTGCAGTAGTTCTGCGGCTTCCGGCGTCGTATTCCCCGCCTCACGCATCTGCTGCAGTCCTTCCCGGTCATACGCTGCTCTGCTTTCGCTATCATCTGACACCTCTGTCAGAACCTCTTTTGCCATACCCATCCGGATCTGTTCAGATATATTATTCGCGGACAAATGAATCTCCTGTGTCAACCCGGTATCCTCCGATACTTTCCAGTCCATATGAGAAGCCCTTCTACTTCTGGCTGCCGCCAGCAGACTGGAAAATCGCAACTCTACACCGGTATTTACTACCGCGCCTACCGCTGCACCATCCTCTCTCTCGACCTGGTGCACCATTCGATAAATTCCGATATATGCTTTCCGTTCCTCTTCTGTAACATCCTTTTTCCGTTCCAACTGATATAGGAAACGGCAGTAGTCCTCCGCTTCTTCCTCATAGCTTTGGGGGTTCTGTGAAAAATAGGACTCCAGTTCATCAAAGGTCTTCTCCAGGGGATTTACACCATCCCGGATCATCTGTAACACATTTTTCGGTGTCAGTCTGTCCACCACTGCGCTGACCTGTCTGTCAGCTTCCTTGATCTTCTCGATATTTTCAGGCGTAATTTTCATACTGTTGTATGCTAGAATCCGGACAGCCCGCTGATTTTCCTGTGTTTTTTCTAATGACATCTCTGTTAGAATATCATCTACATTAGAAAATGCTTTCCGGATGCTGTCTCCCAGATCGCTTCTCGGTGCCGTCATCAGAGTCTCATAACGTTCGCCCGCTTCCTCATAGGCTTTCTGCATTGCAGCGCCTTCCTTATGGAAGTCAGAAACTGTCTCTGTGGCAGCATTCTGTTCCAAGCTATAGAGTCCCAGTACTCCGGCAGGCAATCCCGGCAATTCGGAAGCCACCTGCACTGCCTGGGTATAAGTCTCATATTTCGTCACTGCCTGAGACTCACCGGGAAAGTATTTTCCGGCAACCTCTGCCTCCGCCTTTCGCAGCGCTTCGATCAGCTGCTCCATAGGAGCTGTATCAATGGAAAAATCACTCTGTAAAAGCTTTACGTTCACTTCTGCCGTCATGCGCAGGCGAATCTCTTCCAGCTGTTTTCTCGCTGCCAGATTCTCTGCCGTGGCATCCCACTTTGCATCCGAGAACCAGTCCTGCAGCATTTTATCTGCTTTTTCATAAATCGTATCCTGTCTGCCCAGGTTCGCATACATCGGGGATTTTCCCTCCGCAATTGCCGCTGCTGCCGCCTGCGCAAAAGTGTCCTCCGTGACAGGATAGGAAATACCGTCCAGTTCCACAAGCTGCTGCAGCGTATCCGTAGTCAGCGGAAGGTCGGCACTTACCAGCCACTGTGCCTTCTGTCTGTTCTCATCGTTTACCGTCAATCCCGCATCCGCAATTACCTTGTCCATCTGCTCCTGCAGTTCCTGCGGGACATCATTATTCTGTACTTTCGCACCGCTGTTCTCTGCCACATAGAGGTTCCAGATCTCCGGTTCCAGTCCATTATCCACCAGGTAGCTGACCGCACCTTCTTCCGGTTCCTTCAGGGAAGCTGCCATATCCCAGGCGCTTTTCAGTTCATTTATATTTTCCTGTGTCAAAGGAAGATCCGCGGAACGGAACTGCTCTTCGATGCTTCGGGCTAAAGTATCACTTCCTACCGCTGCCGCCAGGGTATCCATGTCGATATCATCCGTATATCCTGCGATCTGCTGTCCGGAACGCACCAGCTCTGCCTTGATCTTATCCACGATGGTGACCGCTGTATCCTGATCTAATTCTCTAGGATCAAATCCATCCTCACAGGCCTTCGCATAGTCCTCCTGTGACATGGTATGCGACAGCAATGTCATATAGTCCTGCTGCAACGCCACATTAGCATTCCCGGCATCCTGCTGCAGCTCCATCAGAGATTTTCCTTTGTTGTTCTCTTCCTTTTCTAAAGAAGACATGGGCACTGCGGCCTGCCCACTCTCGTATACTGCCCCGAAATTCACATTTACGCTCTTTTTACTGCGCCATGTCTTGTCTTTGCCCCAGTTGTTTTTCTCTGTCCGGTTACTTTCTGTTCTATTGTCATTTTCATTGATCGTCTGATTCTGAAATGTTATCTTCACGCCTGTCGTCCTTTAAATCCTCTTACGAATACAAGCATTCAAAGAGGTCTTAGTGATATTTACATGTCTCTGAATAGTTATGAAAAAAGATGAGTGCACTTTGGGTCACACTCATCTTTTATTTCGGTTGTTTTATATGATTTCTTAACCTGACCTAGAACAGAAATACCGCAGCGCCATAGGGTGGCAGATCAAAGCTGATGGAGTAATCCTTATAATGATAAGGCTTTTTCTCCGCCGTAATCTCTGTGGGAATCTCGTTTCCCCAGCCGCCGAACCGTTCCTCATCACTGTTCAGCAGAAGCTTATACTTTTTCTTCTTAGGCACGGGAACAGTATAGTTCTCCCATTTCATCGGGGTCATGTTAAGTACAAACAGCAGATTATTCTTGCCACTGGAACATTTTCTCACGAAGCAGTATGTACTGTGCTCCGCATCATCCGCGTTCATCCATTCAAAGCCGTCCCAGGTATTGTCAAGCTCGTACAGAGCAGGGTATTTACGATACAGCTTTAACAGCTCCTTTACATAAGTATGTACGCCCTGATTCAGCTTCTCACCTAACAGATACCAGTCAAGCTCACGCTCTTCGCTCCACTCTCGCTCCTGTCCGAAATCCTGTCCCATAAATAATAATTTCTTGCCGGAATGCCCGAACATGTAGCTATACCCCACACGAAGGTTGGCATATTTATCTGCCGGATATCCGGGCATTTTATTCACCATGGAGCACTTCAGATGCACCACTTCATCATGGGATAAGGGTAAAATATAATTCTCGCTGTCATTATAACTCATGGCAAAGGTCATAGCATAATGATCGCCTTTCCGGTACAGAGGATCCAGCTTCATATACTCGCAGAAATCATGCATCCAGCCCATATTCCACTTGAAGGAAAATCCTAAGCCTTCCTCCCCGATACCACTGGTGACATTAGGCCATGCGGTAGATTCCTCGGCAATTGTCAAAAATCCCGGATAAGTTCCGCGGATCACTGAATTCAGATGATGGAAGAACTCAATAGCTTCCAGGTTCTTATTGCCGCCAAATTTATTCGGCAGCCATTGTCCGTCCTTTTTACCGTAATCCAGATACAGCATGGATGCTACTGCATCTACACGGATACCGTCTACATGGAACTCTCTCAGCCAGAACAGAGCATTGGCTACCAGGAAGTTCTTCACTTCATTTTTGCCATAATTAAATATCTTCGTTCCCCATTCAGGATGTTCTCCCAAACGAGGGTCGGGATGTTCAAATATGCACTGTCCGTCAAATTCTGCCAGTCCGTGTGCATCGGTTGCAAAATGTGCCGGTACCCAGTCCAAAATGACTCCAACGCCTGCCTTATGCAGTTCATTAACCAGATACATAAAATCCTTAGGCGTTCCGTAACGGGACGTAGGCGCATAGTATCCGGTCACCTGATACCCCCAGGAGCCATCATACGGATGCTCTGCGATTCCCATAAACTCTACATGGGTGTATTTCATCTCTTTCAGATATTCAACGATCCGGTCGGCAAACTCCCGATAATTATAGAATCCTTCCGCAGTACCGTTATTCGGATGCTTCATGAAAGAACCGATATGACACTCATAGATCGCCATGGGCTCCTTGTTCATATCTTTTTTATCCCGGGCTTCCATCCACTTGGAATCCTTCCAATCGAATCCCGTGATATCAGTAACGATGGACGCTGTGCCCGGTCTGTACTCCGCATAGTTAGCAAAGGGATCGGCTTTGTACAGTCTTCTGCCATCTCTCGCATAGATCAGGAACTTATACATTGTTCCTTCTTCCACGCCGGGAACGAACAACCCCCAGATACCACCTTCTCCCAGCTTCTGCATGGGATGAGACTCCTCGTTCCATTCATTGAATGTGCCGATGACATTCACCTGTGCTGCATTTGGTGCCCATACCCCAAAATAGACTCCCTGCACACCATCTTCCGTCGACAGATGCGCGCCCAGTTTTTTATAAATATCATAGTGCGTTCCCTGGGCAAAAAGATACTGATCTGCTTCGGAAATAAATACCTTCTCCTTCGTCATAGCTGTGCCTCCCGCTATATATTTTTAACTATTCAGAACCCCATTCGCCCTATAAACATTGATAAATGTTCTTACGAATGCAAGCATTCGACGCCCATTCGTCAATGTTTACATGGCTCTGAATAGTTATACAAAATCTTTCTCAGTGAGGATGATCATATCCTCATCGTCATATCTCTTGGCAAACAGAACATCAAAGAAATGCTTTAATGTCTTTTTATTCGCATGCGCAATTGCCTCATCCACGATCTCTTTCACATCTACCACGGTAACCACATGGTCTATGGTCTGCATATCTTCAATTCTGGTATGCAGTGCGAGAACTCCCAGCTCATCAATGGAGTATTCCATTTCCCGGGCGTATTGTCTTCCGAATGCCACCAATGTATCGTTACTGAGAGCTTCCACATCCATGCGGGCTGTAAAGCTTTCTTTCAGTTTTTCATGCTTTTCCAGGAAACGGTCGATCTCACGCTTGGTATCCTCCAGGATAATAACGATTCCCTGATTCTCCTGCTGCAGGGCTTTATACAGGGTGTTCACCGTAGTATCGTTCATTTCCGATGCCTTGCAGATAATAAGCGCTCCGTTCTTCAGCTTGGATAATGTATCGGCAGTGTCCTTTTTATTCAGCGCATGTCCGGAGATCTTGGCAACTTTTCCGGAGAAATTGCTGTCGGTAGCCTGGATCTCACGAATCATATTTTTCGCAAGGGATAAGGTATCCATGCCTTCTTCACCGGTGATGATCACATTGCCGGTATAGGCAGCCAGGCTGATATTATCAATGGCTTTGACTAACTGTTCTCTTGCGGACTTACTCTGAATAAAGGGCGCATACAGCTCGCGCTCTTCTCTGGTAAGTGCACGGACTTTTGCTTTGTCTCTCTCCACTACGGGAGGCTCCGGGGTCTGCGGCTGCTCGTCCTCAGGGACTTCTTCTACCGCTTGTTCTACTGCTTGTTCTTCCGGCTCCTCTTTGGTCTCCTCATTGGCCTCCGCTACGGATTCCTCCGATGCTTCTTCAATCTCTGTTATAGTTTCCTCCGACACCTCTGTGATCTCTGCCACAGGTTCCTGCGTCACTTCCATATTGGCAGCAGCTTCCGGTTCCTCTATTGCGGGTTCTTCCTCATATTCCGCCACGGCAGGTTCCTCTTCAAGTTCTTCTACCTCTTCAGCGTCAACGATATCCGTATCAGCAGGTTCCGGTTCCAGCTCTTCAACTTCATCTGTGTCCGTAACCACATCAGCATCCGCTGCTTTTTCTTTTTCCAGTTTCTCTAACAGTCCATCTCTTACTGCCTGTTCAAATTCCGTGAACATGGCACCGGTCTGCTGCAATACATGCTGGCGGACTTCTTCTTCTCTCTTTTCGAGGTTTTCTTTCTTTTTGCGTTCCCACTCTGCCAGAATGTCTTCAATATTCATCTGACCGGTAATCTGCTTCTCGATGCTTTCCGCCTCGGGCATTACCAGGCTGATCTGACCGTCGGATTCCTGTGCCAGTACATTCGCCAGCTCCTTGGGAGGTTCCACCGGTACGGTCACTTCATGCATTTCGTGAATCTCTTCGACAGAGCTTTCCGGCTTGCTCTCTGCCTCCACAGGCGCCTTCGGCTCTGCTTCCGGCTCCGCTTCTGCTTCCGATAATTCCGGCACAACATCCTGTCTCTTAAGAGATGCCGGTTCCTCCGGCAGGATCTCCTCGGTCTCTACCTCAGGAACCTGAGACAGATCACCGATCTCTCCGGTCTCACCAAAGAACACCTCGGAACCTTCGATCTGCTCGGTCTCCGGCTCCAGATCATCCTCACTGACCTCTGCAATCTCCGGATAATCCAGAGATTCTGTATCGGAATCCATCATAGGTGCTACGATAGAACGGGTAATGGAGTCCGCTGTCGCTTTCGCGGTATCTTCTTTTGGCTCCTCACCGAGAACTTCACGAAGTCCCGCTGCAAGTTCTGCCTGCAGATTGATGGTATTATACTGACCCACATCCATGGTCTTCACATGAATATCGAAATCATCCTGCTCCGGCTGTGCGGAGGTCTCCTGCGCCGGTTGCTGCATGGGTTCATAGACCTGGGTATCTCCGGGTACCTGGTCATAGTTATCCTCCTGAACATAGCCCTGATTCTGATCGTAGTTTCCGTCCTGAGGATAGTCCTGCGCATGCCCCTGGCTTTGGTCATAGTTCCCATCCTGGGAATAATCCTGAGTATAATTCTGATCATACCCCTGACCCTGATCATAGCTTCCGTCCTGGGCGTAACCCTGATCATAACCCTGATTCCCGCTATACCCGTTATCCTGCACAGAGTTCTGCGACGGGATAAAGCTTCCGGGCGCATCGAACCGATGATCGTATTTTTCCTGCTGCTCCGGTGTCAACGGCTGATGGAGCATTTTCAGTTCCATCGCCTTAATCACATATTTCCCTTCGCCGAACCAAAGGATCAGTTCATCACATTCCTCTACACATCTGGCTGCCAGTCCCACTCTGTGATACAGGTATGCCAGTTCATATGCCCATTTTTCCCTGTAATCTCTCTTCTTCAGTTCTTCCAAAACTGAGATTCGTTCTTCAAGGCTCACGTCCTGCGCCTCGTACAATTTATACTGCAGAATATATCTTCCCGAATCCTTGGGCGCCACCTGTACGAATTCCTTATAATATTCTATCGCCTGTACGTATTCTTCCATTTTAATGGAAAGTTCGCACAGGGAATAGCAGATGGTCCTTCCGCCGGGACGACGTTCATATGCCAGAAGCAACATATCTCTGGCATCCTCATATCTGCGATTGATCTTATAGAGATCACTGATCGTACACAGCATCATGACACTTTTTACACGACGCCAGTCAATCGTGTCGGCAATTTCAGCAGCCTGTGCATATTCTCCCCGGCTGATCAGGTCTTTGATTTCTTCCGCTCTTAATTTATATTCACTCTTATCCAAGGTATTTCGCTCCCTTAACCTTTTCTTGTCCTAAGTTCCTATTTTCACCAAAGCAGACTATCCCACTTTTTTCTTATTCAGTGTATCATAGTCACTATACGTATGTCAAAATCAAACTGGGGAAATTGTAGTGGAAATTACGCGAGCAATGAGCCGCGCATAGGCATAAGGAAAGACAGCGATGGGCGCTCACGCACACATCGCTGTCTTTAATCACAGATATTTTCCCGTAATGCTGTCGGCATTTGCCCTGATCTGCTCCGGAGTTCCCACAGCGACAATTCTGCCGCCGTCTTCTCCACCACCGGGTCCCATATCAATGATGTAATCGGCATTGCGGATCACATCCAGATCATGTTCAATGACAAGTACCGTTGCCCCATTGTCTATCAGCGCCTGAAATACCTGCAACAGAGTCTGTACATCTAACGGATGCAGTCCGATCGTCGGTTCGTCGAATACAAATACGGAATCCGACTGTCCTCTTCCCATTTCGCTGGCAAGCTTCAACCGCTGAGCCTCCCCGCCGGAGAGGCTTGGTGTCTCTTCGCCTAATGTTAAATATCCCAGTCCCAGATTTTTCAGCACTTCCAGACGCTGATGCACGACTTTCCAGTCCTCTGTCGCCTGCAATGCCGCCGTTACATCCATCTCCATCATCTGCGGCAGAGAATAACGTTTCCCCCGTTTGTTCGCATAGCAGATGTCCCATGCCTCTCTGGCATAGCGGGAACCGCCGCACTCCGGGCAGGGCACATCCACATCCGGCAGGAACTGTACGTCCAGGCTGATCTGTCCGGTACCGTCGCAGACCGGGCATCTTAGTTTTCCGGTATTGTAAGAAAAATCTCCCGCCTTATATTTTTTATTTTTTGCATCCGCGGTTTTCGCATAGATCTTCCGCAGTTCGTCATGCACATTGGCATAAGTGGCTACCGTGGAACGCACATTAATACCGATGGGGGATGCATCGATCAGTTTTACATGGGCGATACCCTCCGCGGTGATACTTTTTACATGGCCGGGCAAATGTTCGCCGTTTAACTTTGCTTCCAGTCCGGGAATCAGACTTTCCAGCACCATGGTGGTCTTACCGGAGCCGGAGACACCGGTAACGACCGTAAGTCTTCCTTTGGGAATGTCTATTTCCAGAGGCTTTACCGTATGGATGGCATCTGTGGACAAATGAAGCTTTCCCGGTGCAAATATTTCCTCCCAGGCGACGGATTTACGGATACGCATATCCGCAGTCTGCGCCAGAAAAGGACCGATCATGGACTCCTTTTTGGCGATTACCTGTGGAATCGTACCCTGTGTGATCACATAGCCGCCTCCGGCACCGGCTTCCGGTCCCATCTCGATCAGCCAGTCCGCTTCGGACAGAATCTGGGTATCATGGTCTACTAAAATAATGGAATTGCCGTCGGCGATCAGGTCATGCATCACCGCATTCAACCCCACAATATTCGAAGGATGCAGACCGATGGAAGGCTCATCCAGCACATAGAGCACTCCTGTGGTACGGTTCCGCACTGCACGTGCCAGCTGCATCCGCTGTCTCTCCCCAGTGGACAGAGAGGCTGCCGCACGATCCAGAGACAGGTAAGTAAGTCCAAGATCCATCAGCCTTTTGGCCACAGTTTGGAAGGATTCGCAGATAGATTCCGCCATAGGCCGCATCTCTTCCGGCAGGGAATCCGGCACTCCCGCTACCCAGTCCACCAGTTCTTTCAGGGGCATCTGGCAGGCCTGCACAAGCCCTATACCCCGAAGTCTCGGTGCTCTGGCCGCATCCGAAAGTCTGCTGCCGCCGCATTCCGGGCAGATGTCCTCCTTTAAGAATTTTTCCACACGCTTCATGCCCTTTTCGTCTTTCACTTTTGCTAGAGCATTTTCTACCGTGTATACCGCATTGAAATATGTAAAATCCAGTTCTCCCGCCTGATTGGTCTTCTTCGCCTTATAAAAAATATGTTTCTTCTCCGCGGGACCGTGATAGACGATCTCTTTTTCCCGATCTGTAAGTTCCCGGAAAGGCACATCCGTCCGCACTCCCATTTCCCGACAGACATCTGTCATTAAAGACCACATGAGACTGTTCCAGGGTGCCACCGCTCCCTCGTCAATACTCAGGGAATCATCCGGCACAAGAGAATCCAGGTCCACAGTCCGCACACTTCCCGTACCGCCGCATTTCGGGCAGGCTCCCTGAGAATTGAATGCCAGTTCCTCTGCGCTGGGAGCATGTACCTTCGCTCCGCATTCCGGGCACAGGATCTCCTGCTCCGCCGCTACTTTCAGGGTCGGAGGCACATAATGTCCGTTAGGACAGCGGTGGGATGCCAGTCTGGAATACATCAGACGCAGACTGTTCAAAAGCTCCGTTCCGGTTCCAAAGGTACTGCGGATCCCGGGAATTCCGGGGCGCTGATGCAGTGCCAGAGCAGCTGGAACATAGAGGACTTCATCCACCTGCGCTTTCGCCGCACCGGTCATACGTCTTCTCGTATATGTGGACAAGGATTCCAGATAACGTCTGGAGCCCTCTGCATAGAGGACACCCAGTGCCAGCGAAGATTTTCCCGAACCGGATACCCCGGCGATCCCCACGATTTTATGCAGGGGAACATCCACATCTATATTTTTCAGGTTATGAACCCTTGCACCTCTTACCTTAATATGCTTTGGTTCATTAGCTTCGTATTCCATGATAGTACTCCTCATTATAGTAAATCGTAATTATTCAAACCTCACCCATACATTCGCAAAACGTTCGCTGGCTCGTTCTTTCTCGCTGCTACGCAGCTAATTTTGCTCATTTATGAGGTGGTGACTCAAATAATTAAAACAGATCCAGCATATTGTCCAGATAGATTTCTTCTCTGACCTGCAGCTGGTACTCCGGTTTTGTCATATAGTACAGTAAAAATTCCAGAACCAGTGCACTGCCCAGTCCCCGGCCTTCGATCTTATAATTGGAAAATCCCATAGGCAGATAGATCTTCTGAATATCTCCCACGCTGATAAATCCGGGATTTTTCATGGCTTTGGAGAAACGATAGCCTTCCTCCGCCCCCGGTGAGGTACAACTAAAATCCGGCTCCTCTCCCAGATTCCTGCGGCTGACGGCTTCGTAGCATTCCTTCCTGTTCTTACATCCGAAATAACAACACTCATTGCACAAAAATTCCACTTTGTCTTTCTGTGGTTCTGTCAGCGTATTTAATTTTTCATAAGCCTTGTTCAGGCGGAAATCCGGTACAACATAGCGAAAATCGTCTCTGTCGATCTCCTTTTTTAACGCTTCAAAATCCGTCAGAACTTTCGTAGTGGAAGATACCGGATAAAGCTCCGGATAATGACTTTTCAGATACTGTAGCAGCAGCTCCGAATGGACGATCACGCCATTCTCCGGGGTTGCATTTTTCGCGAACAGAGCACAGAGTTTATTGCATTTTCTGTCCGAAAGATGTTCCTCGCGAAGAAGGGAATTACTAAAGGTCAGACGGGCTGAAATGCCATATTCCTGTAACAACGCCAGCACCTCTCTTGCATCGTGATCCTCCAGTGAGACGCGGCCGCCTCCCCAGATGCAGTCCGGCGGTGCTCCATAGATGGAGCCGATGTCACACCAGTCGTAAAAATATTCCCGATGCTCCCGGAACAATGGCAGAAATATCCGGTATAGTTCATAGAATTCAAACAGACCGGGAAGATGGTAATATGCTGTTTTTTGCATATGCCTCATACTAATCTCCATTCCACCACTTTACTCCAATACACACTTGCCGCTCTATACGGATCGCGCGTCATCTTTTCTTTTTCCGAAAGCCTCACAATTCACAATAATATCGCCATTCTCCTGTATGGTAATATTCTGCCAGTGAAATGTATTTTCATTTCTTTCCACGAAACGCCATTTTCGATTGGGCTTTTCCAAAACGGTTCCTGTCAATATTCCATTTTCCATGGTAAAACACAAATTTGTAAATTTACTCTTGCATG